>Ga0075480_10001734_pt1 | contig 13865 bp, 4 predicted proteins | sample DEB08_DNA_7_FD_81590 | JGI IMG/M metagenome (GOLD analysis project Ga0075480, IMG submission 81590) | Aqueous microbial communities from the Delaware River and Bay under freshwater to marine salinity gradient to study organic matter... | ecosystem: Environmental > Aquatic > Marine > Coastal ... | reverse complement strand
GCCTGGTTGGATCCTCAGGATCTATAAGGCCTAGTGCTGAAGCAGACCCAAATGATTTTTCGAAAATATCAGGCGGTAGAGAGGTAAAGTTTACTGGGCTCGACGCCGATGCCGTTACAGCCTTTAAATTATCTGTAGATAATCTTCAGGTAAACGAGAGTAGGCTTTTTGTGTATCAGATAACGCTAGAGGCCATCAACGGGGCTCCGCCTAGAGGTCAGTACGCTCAGCTTAATGTGGGACTAGGATCAGCGCCTTATGAGCTATACGCTCTAAACCTTAATTATGAACCAACAGACTTAGATCATTCTAAGTGATAATAAGTATATTTGCAACTATGATCGACTTTGTATACAACATTATACTTGGGTTTGACTACCCAGGACTTACTAAAGCTCTCGATCCAATCACCATAGGCCTTCTTGTAGGTCAGGGTGTGCAGCAAATCGGAAAGGCTGTTGCGGCCAATCAGCAAAAGAAAGCTGCAGAGGCCCAGGCAAGAAAAGGAAAGGACTTGTACGACCAAATGGTAGGCGACTTTGAGTCTGGCAAGTACGATATGCAGCTCAGTCAAGACGTAAGAGACGTAGGCGAGCAGCAGCGTATGTATGCGGAGCAAGTAGCTGACCAGGCCTCTCAGAGGGCTACTGCTAGCATGCAGTCGGCTTTGGCGGCCAGCAGGTATGGAGACCCTAGATCAGCGGCTATGCTCCCTCAGCAGCTAGACCGTTTAGAGGCTGGAGCTCAAAAAGCAGAGCTAGCAGGCTTGCAACAAAAGGTTAGAGCTGACGCAGCAGTAGCTGGAGCTCAGCAGACTATAGACGAAAAGAATGCAGCCATGATGCAATCTCTTGGCTCTATGAAGCTAAGAAGAGGTGCGGGGCAGATGGATGCTGGAAACCTTGCGGCTCAGCAGGCTCAGCAGGCAAGGACGGATGCACTTACAGGCCTTGCTTCTACGGCGGCGCAGGGTATTGCTATGGGGGGCGCTGAGGCTAGGCAGGCTAGCGGTGGTTCTGGTGAGACTAGTGACCTCTTAAAAAGACTTTCTGGGATGAGCAGTACACCATCTGGAGGAGGGGATAATTCTCTTGCGGCACGTGCTGGAAATATTGACTTCAACGCTGGCATGGGACCTCTCATTGCCTCTGACGTTAATCCGTTATTGCCCCCAGTAGACCCATCTTCAGGTGCATCTCTTGCAGATAAAATAGCTCTTGGGGAGTATACTGGAAGGCAGTCAGATAGAAGTCAACCTATGTCAACGGCTGATCTTTTGGGGCTTTTGAACATGCAGGGTAGGAGCACTCTCCCTGAGGCACTTGTATATAAAAAAGGTGGACAGTACGAATTTGCAAACAAGGGTGGAGAGGTTCACATGACAGAGGGGGAGTTTAGTCACAAGACCAATAAGAAGGCTTTGATCGACGAAGAGACTGGAGAGAAAGAGGCAGAGCTTACAGGAGACGAAGCAATGGTAAGAGACGGCGAAAACGTGCTTGTCTTTAACCCTAATCAGCAGAGCACTATAGAGGCGCTTGTAAACAAAGGAGACTCTAAGGCGTTGATGAAGAAGATGAAGGCCCTGCTAAAAAAATTCAACAAGCAAAATGTCTAATATATTCGGCAACACGCCCATTCCAGGCAGGTTTGACAAAGTAGAGAAGGCCGATCTTACTGGCGTTCAACAAGCTGCAGTAAGGGCAGACTCTAGGGATAGAGAGCTTACAAGAAGGTTTGAGAGGGCTGAGGATATGCGGAGGAAAGACCTCAACTCAGCAGCTGACTTTGACATTGCGTCTATAGGTCAGTTTGGGCAAGAAATATTTCAGCAAGAAGTTGATGAGGTTAGAGAGCTTATTGCTAGTGGACAGCTAGACCCAACCCAAGCAAGAGCAAAGATTGGAGAGCTAAAAGGACTGTACGGTCAGTTCTCTCAGCATGCCGACTCCATGAGCGAGAAAGACGCTGAAGCAAAAGGACTCATTGACAACCCTGAAAGCAGGGCTGCATACGAAAAAAGGATGGGTATAGGGGAGGAACTCAGCTACGGTGCTGACGATTACGCCGTACAGCACAACCTATCCATGAATGGGGTTTTTGAAAAAGGAAGTGCTCAGAAGGTCAACGGTCAATGGACTGTTGTAGACCCCAACACGGGTCAAAGAGTGCCTTTTAGTCAGGTAACTGGCTTTGCAGATCCAAATCACTTTTTTAAGTACGGAACCAAGGCCCTTGATGTGGGGACTCTAGACGACTGGGCCAAGTCAAAATCTACGTATACAGCCATTGGTTTTAAAAATGGCCAGTGGGACGAGACAAGAGCTAGGAATACCTACAGGGACAACGTGCTGACGACAGATGACATAGGGAGGACTCATAGACTTCAGCTTTTGGGAACGCTAGAAGATAGAGGCCTTGTCGATCACCTTACTGATGAGGAAAAGCGCCAGTTTAGAAACGGTGAGAACCTAGCTTCCGACAAGTTTAGAGAGGTTATAGAAAAGGGTGAGGATGAATTTGTAGAGAGAAGTAAGTTTGACACCATGCCAGGCGCCAAGAGCGGCAAAGGCGGCTCTGGGGGCAGTGGCGGAAGTGGCTCTGACGACTTAGACAACATTACAGTGGGTGGATTTAGTGTTCCTCAGGCAGCAGCAGCTGGATTTGCGGATGTTAAAGATCCAGAAATGGCTAAGTATCTTGCGCAAGACGGGGCAATGGGTCACACCCTAAATAGGTTTAAAAAGGCCCCCTCTATAACTGGTTCTTATAGGTTTCCCGATCACCCCAACACGAACAAAATAAACATTCATGCCGTGGGCGTAAATGAACTTGGACAACGTGTTGCCTATGTACTCGGTGAAGAATCTATTGAGACTCCAAACCCCCTAGGCGAAGATTTCCCTCCAAGCACAAACACTAAGGAGTTTTGGCAAGAGGTTAAAATTGGAAAAGATCAAGATGGAGTAGGGTCTGATATATATCAGGAGATCTATCAAAACCAACCCAAGATGGCTGAGTTGGTAGATGCAGATAGCGCAAGGGTCATCAATGAAAGAGCATTAAATAAAAAGCCTGAGAAAAAAGATGATGTAAAGCAGGATTCAAAAGACTCGGCAAAAGATGCTCGGTCAAAAAGAAATGAAGATGCTTTGGCTAGATACAATGATCTCAGGGATCAGTACGACAGACTAGGCGCGGTCGCTGGATCAACATCAAGTAGAGAAAGAGTGAAAGAGGAAATGGATCAACTTTTAGATGCTGACGTAGTTGGGGATTACATAAAAGGAGAGCTTGGGATTGGGGCAAAAAACAATCAGCAAACACCATCAGTAGATGAAGCCGCTCAAGATCCTTTTCAAAAGATAGAAGAAATGGCTAAAGAAGGCGCAGAGGTTATTGCAAATGCTCCAGACGCCATCAAGGATCAAATAACGGCTAAAATAAACCAAGCTAGGCCAGAAAAAATTTATGCCTATGAGACAGAAAACTCAGTAGGCGAAAGAGCAATAGGCTTTAGGAACGAAGCTGGAGAAGACGTAGGCGACCTAATATTCTTTAGCTAACTTGTTATCTTTGTAAAAATCTAGTAGATGAACGGAGAAGATCAAAACCTTACGCTGGGGGCTGTTGAGCCAACAGCTCAAGAGCAGGCGTTACCAGAGCTGTCTATATCAGAGTACTTAGGTAGATTGAGAGAAATGGGCATTGACGACGCTGAGTCGGTACAAGTCATGGCCAGAAACGGATATGACAGTCAGTCTGTCTACAATGAAATGGTCTCTCAATATGAAACTCAAAGAGAAGAGTATCTAAGGCTTCAAGAAGAGGCCAAGAAAAGACAAGAGGATTCTGACAAAAGAATAGAGGCTATGTCTGTTCAGGCAGAGGCTGAAAAAAAAAAGGACGAACCTTCAGAGTCTTCGGATACACCATCAGACTCTACAAGTAATTTAGACCCTGCAGCCACAGCCGACATGCAGGGCGTTGCCTCTGGTGTTTTTGAAGAGATGGGAATTGGGGATCCATTTAAGGATCAAAAGATTAACCCCCTTACGGCCACAGCTACCCCATCAGACATTGTTAGTGCTACTCAAAACAATGAGGACATATCCCTCAGGGTTCAGTCTTATGAAAACGACCAGAATCTTTTTAACATAAAAAGAGAGCAGGAACTCCTATCTGAGGCAAACAAGGCGATAAAAGATGGAAACGTTGACGCTTACAACAACATAGCCTCAATGCTGTCGGACATGTCTGTATATATGCCTCAAATTAAAAATCAAGAAGGATTTGACGAGGCGAAAAACAGTTCTAAGGCCTTGTTTTTTGACATAGAGGATAGAAAGAAGAAACTGATGAATGAGAGAAATCTCATCAACGATGAATATGGTCTTCCTTCTAACTTCAACCCAGACTCAAATGTTGACTTCTTGTATGCTATGCGAGAGTCTATGGAGAGACAACGCATTGATTATGAGTCAAGTGAGGAGTACGAATATATGCAGTCCATAAAGGACGAGGTTGAAGAAACAGCTAGCTTTAGAGAAAATCTATACGATCAGCCTCTTGGTATTCCAGCCACATTTGTACGAAACTATTTAGGTGGTTTTGCAAAGGAAATAATTGAGATGGGTCTTTATGCAGCCCCTCAGTACTATTATGAATTTACTGGTCAGGACGAAAAGGCCATGGCCATAGCAGCCAATAACAAAAGGGCTCAAGACATAAACAGTCAAGCCTCTCAAGAGTACCAAAGAAAAAGGGGCGTTAGCGAGGAGCTTTCTAATGCTGGGCTTTCAGAGTCTATTGGAATGTTTATGAGAGGGGAGGTTGACGGAGATGATTTTAGAACTAAGGCTGGAATAGAAACTGGAATAATATTTGCCAACGCTGCGTCATACATGCACCCCGTGGGTTTTGCGACTAGGGCCACCTTGGCAGCAAAGGCAGCACAGGCTGCCGTGCCAAGAGGCATTGGGGTTCTTACCGCCAAGCAGGCCGCTCAAGCAAGAGTGGCTGACGCAGCATTTAGATCAGCCAATGCTGCCGAAAGAGGCGTTCTTGCAACTCTTGGTTTAACTTCAGCAGCAGACACTTATCAAAGACTTTATGAAAGACCAGAGCTGTCGTTAGGGGAAAAAAGCGTTCAGGCAGCGCTTGTTGGAACTGCAGAAGCTGTTCTTGCGAAAATGTTGTCTAACGTAGACAGACTTTTTGTTTCTGGAGCAGCGTCTACCGCTAGAGCCGAGGCCTCAAGAAATTTTGCTAAAATGGCAAAAGAACAGCTTGCAAAGGTAACAAGAGGGAGGGGAGCTAGAGAGGCCTTTAAAGTAACTGGAAGGGGCCTAAGCGAAGAGTTTTTGGAAGAATTTGGTGTGGAGGTTGTGGCTCAAGGGGCTGAAATAATCAACGATATAGTTATGGGCAGAAAGCCCAAGGATATAGACTTTTTGGCTCTTTTGGATTCTGGTTTGGCAGGACTTATTGGTTCTGGCCCAACAAGCTCCTTGGCTGGTCTTGGAACATTTAGAGCCCATAACTCCCTCATGAAAAGGAGAAAGGGTTTGGTTGATTCTTTGCAGGACATTGAAGATAGAATTGCTCAGGAAGAAGATGCAGAAGAAATAAAAAAACTTAAGAGCGCAAGGTCAGTCATATCTGCAGAGATAATGGTTGTTGACGATGCCTCAAGGGAGGCATTTGAAGATCTATCAGAGGGGCAAAGAAGAAGGCTTCTTAAGATACACAGGGATATGGTTTATACCGAAAACGCCCTGAAGAAGAAAGACCTTTCGAAGGAAGAGAGGGTTCAGCTAGAAAAAAGGTACGAGCTTCTGCTTAGGTCTAAGGTAGAAATAGAAAACTCTGGTAAAAACCCAAATACCGCTAGAGATGAAGAGGCTGTGCCCGCACAAAATGCTAGCGGAGCAGACTCAGACATTGACGTTAACGAGACTACAAAGGAGGACGACATAAAGGTTAGCACGGCAGAGCCAGCCACAGAAGAAGCCCCTAAGGAGCAGGAGCAAGAGGCGGTACAGCTGTCTTTGTTTGATGAAACTCAAGATCAAGAGGAAGCTCCAGTAGCGGAGGAAGCTCCAGCAGCGGAGGAAGCTCCAGCAGCAGAAGAGGCTACCCCAGCAGAAACAGAGGCAACTACAGAACAGCCTACAGAGCAACCCGCTGGAGAAGGCGTAAGCTCTTTTGAGAACTTAGGTGGAGACCTTATTGATGTTGCCGATCCTAATGTTGTAGGAGAAGGCAAGCTGTCTCTTGAGGCTGCACTCGCAGTAAACAGAATGAGCAAGGGCTTTGGTAAGCTACTTAACCAATCTGGCTACAAGGTTAACATCTACTCACGTCAAGCTTTTGAGGCTCTTATTCCAGAGAAAGACAAGGAGGGTGCTGACGTAAGTCAGTTTGGGGGCTTTGTTAACCATGACACAAAGACCATAAACCTTCCTGTGGACGCAAGGGCAGAAGAGGTTATTGAGGAGTTTGGTCACGCTGCCCTTAAAGACATCATAGGCAAAGACGCCAAGGCTAGAAAAGACATTTACAACACCCTCAAGGGTATTGCAAAAAAGAACAGCGACGTTGCAAGCATACTTACAGAGACTAGAGAAAACCAAGTTTACAAAAACCAAGGCGAGGCCGCTATAGAAGAGGAGTCTATAATTGCTGTTCTTGTAGCGTATGCACAAAGCCCAGATGCTCTAGGCAAAGGTGGGTTTGTAAACAAGATGCGCGTAGCCATCAATAAGATATTCGCGCGTATCGCAGGGAAGGATGCTGTTGTAATCAAGAACGAGGAGGCCTTCAATGAGTTCGCTAGAAAGTTTGCTCGTGCTGCAAGAGGAGAGCAGGTAGATGTTGCAGACCCAAACATACAAAAGCAAGACGATCTAAAGAAGCGTCCCAATGAGTCCGAGGCAGAGTACAGGGAAAGGCTTACACGTCTAGGGGAGGAGATGGACCCAATGACCGAAGAGCAGCAAGAGCAGCAAAGGTTTGAGGATCAAGTAGATAGCACCGAAACTGCAAGGTTTGCATACGGAAAAAGAAAGACAGAGTTTACCTACCTGAAGGACACCGAGGTGTTCTACAAGGAGGACCCTTATGTTGAGATTGGAGAGCCAGGGCCTACGTTTGAGAGACAAAGGTCCATGAAGATCAAAGTAAACGATTACTTTCACTTTAGGAACTGGTTTAACTACATGACATCCAATGGTGCTAGGCCAGCAAGGATTACAGAAATGTATTTCATAAAGGATGGGAAGAAGTACACCATCAAGCCGCCTAAGCCTAAGACCGACAAAGACGGCAACGTAGTAAGAGTTCAAGGTGCAGAAAACGCTAGGATCTCAAATGCCAGAAGAGCGCAAGACCGTCAGTCTCAAAAAGCTAGGGCTGTTAATGATCAAAGGAAAAGAGTATTTGACCTAGGTAGAGATGCAGAAATCCTTAAGACAGCTGGCATAGACCCAGCCGAGGGTATGACTCTAGTCCCTGGGTTTAACAGAGAAGAGTATGCTCAAATAGAAGATGCTAACGATAAGTACAGCTACTTAAACAAATTTAGAAGAGAGGTTTTGTTTAACCGCTCTGCAGAAGAGCAGGCGGAGGTTCTAGAGATCGCAAACGAAAACCTTCAACTACTCAGGGAGTCAGGTCTTAGCGTATCAGAGATAGAGGCAGCTGACAAGTCGGTTCTTCTGAACATGTCTGGTCGGACGCCTTCATTTCTGGCTCAAGATGGCGACGTACTAAACAGCGGCAACATAAGGTTTGCCGTTAGAAAGAAAAAGGCGCCAAGGAGGATAACTGAAGAAGAGCAGAAAGCTTACATGGATGAGGTCAGAAAGCAATTTCCTGGGATTAAAGACGAGGACCTCTTTGTAGGCGATCAAGACCTTGAGGATTGGGATGGAGCAAGATCTGTGCTCCTTGGGTATGACAGAAGCAGAGACAAGGTTGGGACTGGTATATTCCAACAGCTAAGAAAGCTTATCAATGGCAAAAACATTATTAGCACTCACCGAAACCGACCCATGCTTAACAGGGTTTGGACAAAGATCGTAAACGAAATAGCTGCGGACGCAAGAAGTAAAAACCCAAAGGGGTATATAGTTGTTGCAACAGCCGCCCTTGATATTGGATCTTTGGCAGGCAACCCTAATATATTTGCGGACATAGCCAGAAAATACGTTGATGGAGGCGACACTCTTCAGGAAAAAACTAGGAGGGCGAATGAAATACTGGAATTTTTGTCAAAATCAGACTACGATGCCTTCATTAAGGCTTCAAATAGGGGGGAGGGTGAGATTTACGATAGAATTAGAAGGCAAATAAAGCCATCAAAAAAAAGATTTAAAATTGACTCTAAAGAAACTTTTGATGACTTCTTAAAAATCTTTAGCAATGCAGAGGGTTTTGATGATTCTGGGTTTGCAAAAAGTTTTGATGACAGAAACAGGATTGGAAGAAAGTTTATAAAAGAGTTCCTAACAAAGGGAGATCGTAGAGGCAGAACGGAAACGGAGGCCGTTAACGACTATCTCGTAGAGAATTACGCTGACCTTGCGTTGGAGAAAGTTCCAGGAGCTTCTGTTATTACGCTTCAAAAAGTACCTTATGAGATAACCGAGGGAGGCGTACCTAAGGTTGTTGTTGACGAGGCAAAAGACGAGTCTGCTGCTTTCCCTTCGGCAATAGTTTCGGAGACGGCTGAAAACACGAAAATTCTTAAGTCTCCAATTCCTATTGAAAGTGCGTTCCCAACAACCTTGACTGCGGATGTCATCAAGGATCAAATGTCCAAGAAGGAACGAAAGGCTTTTGAAGAGTCTTCAAAGGAAGATCAAGACTTGATTATAAAAGAGCGAAGAAGACAGATAAAAGAAAAGGATCCCACTGGAATAAAGTATGCAAAGCAGAGGGGGGCTCGCGGAACGGAGGGTAAAATTGATTTAGGGCCACGTCTAACCACTAGGGATGGAAAGGTGTATTCTTACGGCAGAAGGGGCGGTCAGTCCTTTACCATGAAGGAAGAAACGTCTTTCCAGAAGTGGAAAAACCTGTGGGTAAGAAGGCTTCAAGATAAGTATGTTGATATCTTTAACATACAGGAGACGATAGAGCGTCAGAAAGGCCCGCTAGACAGAAGCAAGGACTTTAGGATGGCCGAGGAGCTGATGTATGGAAAGGCAGCAGAGGACTTGGCCAAGCTAGACAAGAGTCTTGAGGATATAACTGCAGCTATGAAGAAGGCTGGAGTAAAGGTTGATGAAGTTTCTAGGTACATGTACGCCCTTCACGCCAAAGAAAGAAACGCTGTTATCCTTGAGAGATCAAAAGGATCTATAAAAGACGGTAGTGGTATGTCGGACGCTGAGGCAGATGCCGTTATCAACGCTGCCAACAAAAATTCATTGGACCCAATAGTGTCTATGATCAGAAAGATTCAAAACGACACCAGGAAGACAATGGTGAAGTTTGGGCTTGAGACTCAGGAGACCATTGACGCTTTTAATTCTCAGTTCAAAAACTACGTACCTCTTGCGGGACTGTCTGTTGATGAGCAACTTAGCTCACCATACCCCACAGGTGGTGCTGGCCTTAACGTGTTTGGAAGCACGACAAAAAGAGCTGAGGGTAGAAAGAGTGAAGCTGAGAACATCCTCGCGCAAATTGTAGCTCAGAACGCCAGCGTACACATAAAGGCAAGGACAAACGAAGCACTAAACACTCTATACAACCTCATCAAAGAAAACCCCAACACAAAAGTGTGGAGGCTGGTTGACGAGAAGGCAGGAATAGATCCTAACGACCCCCGCATGGTAGCGGTAAGGGTTGACGGCAAGCAGAAGTACATCATGTTTAATGATGCTAGCTATGCTCAAAACCTGAGGGGCATGAACTTGCCACAGACCAACGCTTTTGTGAGAGCGCTAAGGGTGCCAGCTCAGTGGCTTAGAAGGTCATTTACAACACTCAACCCAGAGTTTGTAATCTCTAACTTCTCTCGTGATATACAGGCCGCAGTATTTAACGCTGCTGCCGAAGCTGACATCGAGGGAGGCACTCTCAACAGCAAGAAGACTATTGCTAGGATGATGGGGCTTGTTCCAGGGACGCTTAAAACCTTGGTTAAGAACTCAGTGAAGAAGGGTGGTGATCCAGCCATAGAGAAGTACTTTGGTGAGTTCAAGGAAGACGGAGGTAAGACTGGATGGGCATACGCTAAGTCTCTCGACCAAATAGCTAGCGACCTTGAGGGTGCAACTAACGAGAAGACAAGGACTCAGGAGATACTGGGTAAGGCAAAGAACTTTGCTGATACTATCGAGGGTGTAAACGACGCTTTCGAGAACAGCATCAGGTTGGCTGCCTACATTGCTGCAAGAGAAAGTGGTGTTACTAGAGAGAAGGCTGCTCAAATGGCCAAGAATATCACCGTAAACTTCAACAAACAAGGGGAGTACGGTCCAGCTCTTAACGCTGTGTACTTGTTCTTCAACGCATCTATACAGGGTACGGCTAGACTTGGTAGGTCTCTACTTAATCTTAAGCCTCAGAAAAGACCTGATGGCACAGACAGAACAAAGATAGAGAGAGTAAACTCTGCTCAGTGGATGGCGGCTGGTCTTATGACCTTTAATGCCATGCTCACCATGCTTGGGTATGCTATGTCTGACGAAGATGAGGACGGCACTCTTTTTTGGGACAAGATTCCAGACTACGTAAAGGAGAGAAACCTCATCATCATGAGACCGAATGGAAAGGATTACTTCAAGATTCCTATGCCTTACGGATTCAACGTGTTTGCCAACATGGGCAACGCGCTGGTAGAAGGATCTCAGGGAGGAAGAACTGAGACAGAGTCTATGATGTTTATGTTTAACTCAATCATGGCATCCTTCTCTCCAATATCATTTGGGCAGTCTAAGGACTTGTTTGTGTCAGCTGGTAAGGGTGCAGTTCCCACGGTACTTAAGCCTTTCGTTGACATCATGGTGAACGAAACATACTTCGGCGGCCCAGTCACTGGAGAGAATCTTCCGTTTGGAGTCCAGAGGCCTAGCTCTGAGCTAGCCTTTAGATCCCCTCAGGAAGTAAAGGACTTCTTCATGTGGATGAACGAAGCTACTGGTGGTAGTGAGTACAAGTCTGGAGCTCTCGACTTCAACCCAGATAAGCCTTGGTATATGCTTCAGTACTTTGTAGGTGGCGCAGGACAGTTTGTAGGCAGGTCTTTGAAGCTACCTAGAGACCTGTCAGCGAAGTTGTTTAGCGGAGAGGATGTAGACATCGAGGCGGGTGACATACCATTAGCTAGAATACTTTACGGAGAGCCTTCTAAGTACTATGACTTTGAGTTGTTTAACGAAAACAAGCAGGAGTTCAAGGCGCTTAAAAAGGAAATGGAAAAGGCCCCAGTGGTGGGTGACAAGGGGAGGTACAAGGGCATCAGTGAGGGCATGAACAAGACTCTCAACGAGGTTGATAAAATGCTTAAGCAGCTAAGAAGCGCAGAAAGAGAGGCTAGAAAGATAGATGACTACTCAGAGAGAATGGCTAGAGTGCAAGACATCAAGGATAAACAAAGAAAACTCATCATGAGATGGAACAAAATATATGAAAATGTCAGAAACTAAGAAAAAAATTAAAGACACTAAGCTTGGAGCTTGGCTTAAGTCAAAGGCACCAAACGTGCTGACAATTATGGGTGATGCTTTGCCCGACAAAGGCGCATTGGGTATCGTCAAGAACCTTCTTGGCAACGAGCCTGATGTAGACCCTGCTGAAGCGCAAGCTATGATCGACGCAGAGGTAAGGTTTCAGGAGAACGTAACGGAGCGCTGGAAGGCTGACATGGGTAGCGACGTAAAGCTCGCTAAGCTCATCAGACCAGTTACTTTGATTGCTCTTATGACCATGTTTATGCTTACCATGGTAGCTGATAGCATGGACAACTGGCCATTTAACGTCAAGGATTCCTATGTATCTTTGCTTGAGATACTTATGTTAACCGCCTTTGGTGCATATTTCGCTGGTAGAACCATAGAGAAATCAAAGAAATGAGAGCTTTGTTGTTGATGCTAATGCCACTGTTTGCTACAGCGCAGACAGGTTGGGTGAACGTAGAGTTCCAGGCTGACGGCTATGGTGGCGAGAGCACATGGGAGATCTATATGGTTGGTAGTGACAGCGTGTACGCTTCTGCTGGCCCCTTCGTCAACGCATCATACAACGAACAACTCGTGGTGCTTCCTGTTGGGGAGTACAACCTCGTGGTAAGCGATCAGTTTGGAGACGGTATCTGCTGTGAGTTTGGAGAGGGGTGGTTTGGCATAGAGAATACGTGCGGTGTCAGTGCATTTGTGTATGACTTTGCTCAAGCTCAGATCACCATTCCGTTCGAAGTACTACCTTGCCCTCCACCCCTTGTAGACTGCATGGACTCAGAGGCCAACAACTACAACCCTGAAGCATATTTTGATGGAGAGAACTGCCAGTACGATGTGACGTTCAGGCTGGATCTTAATGGACCGCATCCGCCTGAAATAGACATCCCTGAAGTAAACGGGACTTGGAACGCATGGTGCGGCAGTTGTTCTCAGATGACTGATGATGACGGTGATGGGGTGTGGGAGCTTACCGCTTCCATACAGCAGGGTAGCTACCTATGGAAGTTCTCTGCAGACGAATGGGAGGTTCAGGAATTGCCAGTAGGCGTTTCTGAGTCTCCTTGTTTTTTGTTCGATGAGTTTGGGTATGTAAACAGAAACCTCGTGGTAGACGGTCATGTGTCGCTGCCGCCTTTCTGCTGGGAAAGCTGCTTGCCGTGTGGGGCTGTTCCTGGGTGTGTCAACCCTAACGCCAGCAACTGGAACCCTTGGGCCAATTTCGATGACGGATCGTGTTCCACAAACGGAGAGGTTGATTGTGAGGAGGGAGATACAGAGATTTCTGTAACACTTGTCCTTGACAACTACCCGTCTGAAACCAGCTTCTCGCTTGAAAATCAAGACGTTGCGGAAAGCATTATTGACGTATCAGTAGGTGAGGTGTCAGATCAGATAGTCGGCATACCACTCGTGTTCAATACTTGCATAGCGGTAGGCAGTGCCATAGAGTTCAAGCTGAACGATACGTTTGGCGATGGTCTTGGGGCCTCGCAGTGGGGTGGTCAAGACGGAGACGCTTACATCACCGCCTGTCAAGACACCTTGTGGCATCTAGAGGTAGCGGACTTTGGATATACTGTAGCCGCCAACCTTGAGGTCCCTGCATGCGAAGCACCAGAGGTTGTATTGGGTTGCGGTGACCCAGAGTACCTTGAGTACAACGAGATGGCCACAGAGTTTTCTCAGGACCTATGCCTAACGCAAAAGGTTTATGGCTGTACTGACGAATCTTTCTTTAACTACGACGAGCTGGCCAACACAGAAGACGCCATAGACTCTTGCTTCTACACCCTGACTATTACAGACGGGGTAGGCGACGGATGGTTTGGCAGCTGGCTGGGCATCTATCAAGACGGATGGACCTCCCCTCAGTATAAGATGGGGCCTAACGATGGTAACGATGAGTCCTTTGATGTTTACCTGTCGTCCGAGGAAGAGATTGAGATCTACTTCTTTACGACTCCTCAGTCCCAGAACCAAGTGGAGCAGTGTGGATTCATGCTGATGGGCCCTACAGGGGATACGCTAATCGACGTAGCTCAGTGGAGCATGGTGCCATACCCTAACACCTACTCGGTGACTCCGTACTGCGGCAATACGTGCGAGCCATTTGTCTACGGATGCACAGACGAAGCGGCCCAGAACTACAGCAGCGTGGCGAACATTGATGAT
>Ga0075480_10001729_pt1 | contig 13882 bp, 8 predicted proteins | sample DEB08_DNA_7_FD_81590 | JGI IMG/M metagenome (GOLD analysis project Ga0075480, IMG submission 81590) | Aqueous microbial communities from the Delaware River and Bay under freshwater to marine salinity gradient to study organic matter... | ecosystem: Environmental > Aquatic > Marine > Coastal ... | reverse complement strand
TCACGAATTATTTCTTCGGCTATATCTCTAAGGAAGGCATCAGCGACTTGGTCTTTAGGATACAGAAATGGACCTCTTGGTAAGGCCGATTTAATAGATGATAATAGCTCATCAATATTTACATTTTCTGAAGCTGAAATTTCATGCGTTACTGTATCCTTGCCTAGATAAGATAGATAAAGATCTTTGATTTTCTTGAGAGCCGACTTTGAAGCTTTGTCTACTTTATTAACGGCTAGAATAACAGGCTTATCTGACTCTTGGAGAGCTTCACAAACCATTGTATCTTCATCACCAAACTCTCTAGTGGCATCACAAATAGCTAAAACTAAATCATTTCGACTAATGCTATTCTGTATGGTCTTAGCCATAGCTTCGTGCATTTTATTCTTAGTTTCATGCACACCAGGAGTATCTGCAAAAATAATTTGAGAATCATCATCACTTAGAATTCCAAGCCAACGTTTACGTGTTGTGTTAGGCCTCGATGAAACTGCAGCTAAATGGTACTTAAGAACTTGATTGAGAAAGGTGGATTTACCAACATTGGGACGTCCCACTATTGTAACAAAACCTACATTTCCGATATCTAAATTCATTGATTCTAAATCACTCATACCTCTACCTTCTTTAGTAAAACCATGGATTCAAAGTGAGATGTTTGTGGAAACATATCTAAGAGAGCCAATTTCTCGATTTGATAATTCTCATCACATATCTGTTTCAAGTCTCTCGCTAAAGTTGCAGGATCGCAAGATACGTAAAGTATGTAGGCTGGAAGATGAGCTTTTAAGCTTTTTATGCTGTACTCACCACAACCATTTCTGGGTGGATCTAAGATAACTAAAGTCTTGTCACCTTTATTCTTTAGGTGCTTATTCATGAGTCTATTTGCATCGCCTGCAATATAATTACTGGACTTAACGCCCCATTGAAGAGCATTGTAGTGAGCTGCGTCGATACTTTTCTCATCAACCTCAACGCCAATAATATGCTTATCTTTAATTCCTACAGACAAAAAGCCTGCACCGCAAAAGGCATCAATAACTCTAGGCACCTCTAAATCTTGCACCCAATCAATAACTGTATTGAATAATTCTTGAGCCACTTCAGGGTTTATTTGATAGAATGAACCGAGAGGTACTCTAAATTCTCTTTCATTAATTAGCTCTTTACGCCAAGGCATCCCCGCAGGAGCAGAGCCATAATAGATTACAGGTTCATCATTTGCCGAGTGCCTTAGAGTTGCAGACTTGGGCTTATCTCTACGGCTGTTTTTGCGGCCCCACGGAGTTCTCTTAATCAGGGGAATCAGCTCATTCACTTCATCTTTAGCTAATGAGCAATTATCAATCTCAATCAAATGCTTGTTGTTAATGTCCCTGTATCCATAGATGAGATAGTTTTCGTCTACCTTTCTAGGGTTTAGGGTGATTTTATTTCTGTAGTTATATGGATTAGGAGATGCTGTTATCTTAGTGATTTCAGGAATATTATCCAAACCACCTATTCTTCCAAGGACTTGCTTAAGCTGAGATTCTTTTAATTCGAGCTGCTTTTCATAATTGATATGCTGATATTGGCAACCACCACATTCACCGTAGAATTTACATTTGGCTTCAACTCGATCTTCAGAAGGGCTTAGAACTTCTATTAAATCTGCTTCTAGATATCGTTTCTTTACTGATGTAATACGAATTTTCACTTCTTCGCCAGGTATTGTACCAGCTACAAAACACACCAATCCATCGATCCTAGTAACACCTTTACCTCCAAAGGCTACATCATCAATTGTGGCTTTTAACTCTTTTCCTGGCTTAATAATCATAGTAGTTTCCGTATAAATATTCGAAAGATAGTGAAAATAATCTCTTTCTGCTTATATTTTGTAAAATGATGCACAGTATTGATTCTGAACGGAAAATGTCAAACAGGGATACTCATGAAATTTCACTCTCGTATTAAAATACTTTCATTCCTAGTCATCTGCTTATCACTCTTAAATAGTGCCTTAGCTCAAGAAGATGTTAAAAAACTGGTAGATCAACTAGGTGGAAAAAGCCATGAAGAAAGGGAATCTGCTACCAAGAAATTATGGGAGTTAGGGCCTAAAGCTATCGCTGAGCTAGAAAAAGCTGCAAAATCAGATGACCCTGAAATTAAAGACAGAGCTAAGAAGTTACTTCAAAGAATTAAACTTGGCATAATGCCAGGAATGCCAAAAGAAACTATTGAGAAACTCGAAAAATTCTCTAATGCAGATGATCAGACCAAGGGTAAAATGCTTATTGAGTTGAGCCGAAAAAAAGGCGGCTGGGTTACCATCAAAACACTTTTATGCTTAAACTACAACAAAGATCTAGCTGACATCATTCTGACTCAAGTAGATTCAAATGTCATTTTAAGATATCGCGATGAAGGAAGATCTGAAGATGCTGGAGCTATGCTTGAATTAGCTGCACTTTTCACAGGTGAAGAAGAATGGATATTGAATTTTGTAGCTTACTCATTAGAGCAAAAAGAACTTAAAGATATTGTAGATTCTCTTAATCTACACATCCCAAAGCTTAAAGATGAGCAATTTGAGATGAAAGCTGCAGTTTACCTTACATTATCCTACACTTATAGAGCTTTTGGCAAATTTGAAGAAGCAGCAAAGCAAAGTCAAGAAGTGTATAAGATCGCTTTCAAAAAAGATTCTGACCGTTTAAAGAAAATCTGCAAGCCTTTATTCATCGATACCCACTTACTCGCTGAAAAGTTTTTATATCTTGAGAAATTCTGGGAAAAGACAAGCTTTGATATCCCTAAAGAAGAAAGACTTATAAACATAATGTTCTTACAACGCCTGCAGGGTAAGGAAGCAGAATACCAAGAGACTATCAAAAAGCTGCATGAAGAAATGGATAATGAAAAGGAATATCCAGTTCTCGCTGAAAAGCTCCTGCTAAACGGTGAACGTCAATTAGCTGAAAAGCTTTATACTAAGTATGAAGATTTCGCATCATTAGCTCAACTAGCTAGAGCAGATTTTGATTATCAATCTTATGAAAAATTATTGGTAAAAGCAGCTAAAAAAGAAGAAGACTCAAAGTTGGAGCTCATTTCATTCTTAGATGAAAACAAGGATGCTAAGAAAGGCAAAAAAGAAATCATAGACATTTACAATAAGAGAACAAAGCTTAGCGATAAGGTAACTGCTGCACTGTTCCTTTTGCAGGCAGGATATAAAACAGAATCTTCAGCTTATCTCAAAGAACTAATGAACAATCCAGAGTTGTCAGAAAATGATGCTTTTAGAGCTGCTTGGGGAATTACCGAAAATCGAGCCCTTGCTGAGCTATTTACTCTTATAAGATACAAAACACGTTCTAAAAAGATTAAAGATGCTACCGATTTTATAGTTTTACTGGCACTAACAGAAGATGAAGAAGCTTTCAAAGGTTATATGGATCTTCTCTCTGAAAAGTTTGAGCAACTAGGTAGAGAAATGGTGCGAATTATTGGTTCTCTTGGAAACTTCTGTGTAGAAAAAGAATGGTACACCAACGCAGCAACAATTGTAAACCTTATGCAACCAGCACAGCGAGGCGTACTTAATGCTATCCTAGAGAGTGAAGCTTTATACAGAAATGGAGATTATGTAAAGTCAGTCCACAATCTCTTATCCACCCCTAACCTTCCAAGAATTTCACTACCCTATTTCATCATTGCTCAAGCTTATGGCAAAGCCGAAGATCCAGACAAGCAAACTAAAGCTCTTCAAATGGCAAGATACTACGATATGGCAAGAGAGCAGCTTCTTGCTATGACAAGTACTTATCTTTACGAAAATGGTTATTATGAATACTTTTTAGAAACTACTGAAAAGTTGACTCTTATTGGGCGCAGCTTATCTGAAAATAGAATTGAGGCTTACCGCAAGCTAAGTAGCAGCCACATTCATAATCTGGAGCACGATAAAGCCCAGAAGCCATTCCATAGGTATTACTACTTAAATGCTGCATCTGGAAGTTTAAGTGGTGCAACAGAAGCTAACCGAATGGCTTATCAATTTTATGAGTTCAAGCTAAGGGATGCTGTTAAAGCTGATGATAAAGCTGCCATGGAGAAATATGCAGATAAGTGTCAGGAGCTATTTAAAAATAATATTGAAGTTCCAATTCTCCTAAAGGAAAGCTCCAATAAAAATGCCAACAGTTTATTTAAGAAGTACTTCACAGTTCAGTGGAAAGGCTTAACTGATGGTATCGCTGCATACCCAAATAATGCACTATTGTTGAACACCGCAGCTTGGGTTGGAGCCTTGTGCGATCACGAACTAGAAAAATGTTTAGTTTGGGTTCAGAAAGCAATTGATCTTCAACCTTCTGCCGCTAATTACGATACTAGAGCTGAAGTGCAATTCAGACTTAAAAAGTTTAAAGAAGCTCTCGAAAGTATTGAAATTGCTGCAAAAATGGATAAACTGGAGCCGTTTTTCCGAGATAGAGTTAAAAAGTTCAGAAAAGCTTTTGAAGACTCAAAGTAATTTCTTTCCAAGGATTTTAAATGACTTACGAATTACTCGATTCCGGCAATTTCCGGAAACTCGAATTGGTTGGCAATGAATGCATGTCTAGACCTTGCCCACAAGCTGTATGGGAACCTAGATTAAATAAAGGTGAATGGAAGAAAGCCAAAGATACCTATCTGCGCTCTAGCAAAGGTGGAGGAAAATGGCAAAATGGATCACTTCCAGATAACTGGACTATTAATTATGGCGGCTTCGACTTATTGATTAAACCAACGAACTTTGGTCACCTTGGCGTTTTTGCTGAACAGATAGATAACTGGAATTGGTTGACTGATATTTGCGAAGAAGGTATGAATACAATGAATCTCTTTGCTTATACAGGCGGATCAACCCTTGCAATGCGACGTGGTGGTGCAAGCCCTACTCATGTTGATGCTGCTAAAGGAATCGTCGATTGGGCACGAGCTAATGGAGACATGAATAAACTTGATGGTATTCGCTGGATTGTTGATGACGCCACTAGATTCTTGGAACGCGAGCTTAGAAGAGGAAAAACATACGACGGTATTGTTCTTGACCCTCCAAGCTTTGGAAGAGGCAGTAAAAAAGAAATTTGGAAAATTGAAGAAAACCTGGTTCCTCTCTTAAAGCTTTGCAAAGACTTAATGCCAAATCCAAAGTTTCTATTATTAAGTTGCCATTCTCCTCATTACACTCCAATAGCACTAGAAAACTTAGTTGTTTCCCTTTGGGGTGGTAAACCTAAGATGGAGAGCTTTGAAATGTCAATACAAGAAAAATCATCTCAACGAGCTATCCCTAGTGGATCATGCGTAAGAGTACTTTTTTAGATTTACTTCAGATTCTAAATTTAAAATAAAAAAGCTGAGCTTTAACAAACTCAGCTAAGACATTCAATTTAAGCCATCTCATCCCGAACTTCAATGAAGGCCTGAATTGCTTTATCAATATCTTCTGTAGAGTGAGCTGCAGAAACTTGAACTCGAATTCTAGCTTGCTCTTTTGGAACCACAGGGAATGAAAAAGCAATTACATAGATTCCTTTTGCTAGTAGTCTATCAGCTGCTTCAGCCGCTTTAACTGCATCATAAAACATTACAGGCGTAATTGGATGGTCACCTTCAAGGATATCAAATCCTGCTTGAGCCATTCCTTTCCTAAAGCGAGCTGTATTTTCTCTAAGCTTTGCCAGCTTATCTTTTGAAGAAGCAAGTAGTTCGATAACTTTTATAGATGCACCTGCGATAGCTGGAGCAATTGAGTTTGAGAAAAGATTAGGACGAGACTTCTGTCTAAGAATATCAATAATTTCTTTTCGTCCTGAAGTGTAGCCACCACTAGCTCCACCAAGAGCTTTACCCAAAGTTCCAGTGATAATATCTACTCTACCGATTACATCGCAATACTCGTGAGTTCCACGACCATTCTCACCTATGAATCCAACAGCGTGAGAATCATCAACCATTACTAAGGCATTATATTTATCTGCTAGATCACAAACAGCTTTAAGGTTAGCTATATAACCATCCATAGAGAAGACACCATCAGTGGCGATAAGCTTAAAGCGTGCGCCTGCCTCGTCAGCTTCTTGAAGCTTTGTTTCAAGGTCTGCCATGTCGTTATTAGCATAACGAAATCTTTTAGCCTTACAGAGACGAACTCCATCTATGATCGAAGCATGATTCAATTGAACAGAGATGACTGCATCTTCTGCAGTAAGTATAGTTTCAAATAGACCGCCGTTTGCATCGAAGCACGATGAATAAAGAATAGTATCTTCAGTCTTTAAAAATCCAGATATTTTTTCTTCAAGTTGTTTATGTATATCTTGAGTTCCACAAATGAACCTTACTGATGCCATTCCAAAGCCATGAGAATCCATTGCATCTTTGGCTGCATCAATTAGTTCTGGAGAATTAGCTAAACCTAAGTAGTTATTCGCACACATATTAATAACTTCAGATCCATCAGCCACATTTATGTGCGACTGTTGCGAAGATGTAATTATCCTTTCGCCTTTAAACAAACCAGCGTCTTTAATTTCGCTTAGTTGTCCTGATAAGTGATTTAAAAAGTCCTGATTCATTTACTCTTCCCAGTTAAGTATGATTTTCCCAGATTCGCCTTTGATCATTTTCTCAAAGCCCTTCTCGAATTCAGTATAATGGTATCTATGAGTTATAACAGTACTTAAGTCTAAGCCGCTATGGACCATTGCATCCATTTTATACCAAGTATCAAACATCTCTCGACCATATATACCTTTGAGCTGTAGGCCTTTGAAAATAACCTTACTCCATGTCATTGGCGTATGGTCAGGCATTATCCCTAGCATGGATATTTTTCCACCATGAATGATATGATCTAACATGGTGTTAAATGCAGATGGTACTCCAGACATCTCAAGACCGATATCAAAGCCTTCAACGATGTTCATCTCTTTTTTGACATCATCTAAGTTTTCATTGAGGATATTCACTGCTCGACATACACCGACATTTTCAGCGAGTTTAAGGCGATATTCGTTAATATCTGTAATGACTACACTTCGAGCACCTGCATGACGACAAATTGCGGCTGCCATAATTCCAATTGGCCCTGCGCCGGTGATTAAAACATCTTCACCTACAAGATTCCACGATAAAGCTGCATGAGTTGCATTCCCAAATGGGTCAAAGATACTAAGAATGTCTTTAGGGATATCCCTTCCTTTCCACAGGTTTGAAGCTGGTAGTGATAAATACTCCGCAAAAGCACCAGCTCTATTTACACCTATACCTAAGGTCTCTTTAGCTAAATGAGCTTTACCTGTTCGAATATTTCTACTATTGCCTGAGACTACATGCCCCTCACCTGTAACTAATTCGCCAACTGAGTAATCTTTAACATTACTACCCACCTCGACAATCTCTCCACAAAACTCGTGGCCTACATGCATAGGTACAGGAATAGTTTTTTGGGCCCATTCATCCCACTTATAAATGTGAACATCTGTTCCACAAATAGCTGTACGTTGGACTTTTATAAGAACATCATCAATCCCAAATTCAGGTATAGGGACTTCATCTAACCAAAGGCCTTCTCTGGCCTCTTTTTTTACTAAAGCTTTCATCATTTCCATAAACACCTCTAATCTGCTAAACGCAGGCTGAAGAAAAATCTTACTAATTTATTGATCTAAATTAAGCGCCAAGTAACAGATGTGACAATAATCCAATCTGCCAAAGACTTGTCATTTTCAACAATTTTATTAGGTGTGCAAGCATTAACAAAGGGCACCAACTTAACAAAATAAACTCTAGTTCGTAACTAGCGTTTTAGCTTGAGTAAATTTATTGAGTTTAGAGATAATAAGTCTAGAGTTTACTTAAAGACTTATCTTTCAGTATGGCGAAGCTTCCGAAATTGTTCTACCTGATTCATCCAAGCGTTTTCTAACTCTGCAACTTTTTCAGGATGTTGATTAGCAAGGTTGCTACTTTCAGTTCGGTCTTGGGATAAATTAAACAATTCCCATTTCGAACCTTTAGACCTTACTATTTTCCAATCTCCACTTCGTAGTGCGTCATTCTCTTCGTGAGACCACCAAATAATACGTTCCTTAGCCCTATCCTCATGGAAGGAATCAATTAACGACTTCCCTGAAAAAGGAATCCCGTTTTTAAATTCCAATCCAACTAAGTCAAAAATCGTAGGAACTATATCAATGACATGTCCTACTGCTTTACGCATTTCCCCTCTAGCCTTAATACCTTTGGGCCAATGAGCTAAAAATGGAGTACATGCACCACCTTCATGAGTCCATGTCTTGTGTCGTCTGAATGGTGTATTGCATACATTTGACCAGCCAGGGCCTAAACATGGATAAGTATCCGCTGAACCCAATGGCGCTTTCGGGTCATGGCCATCTCCACGTACCATTATTTCTGCACTGGCGCCATTATCAGATAAGAATACTATCAGAGTATTTTCCATAGCACCCATATTTTTAATCTGTTGAATAATTCGACCAATTTCAGAATCCATTCGCTCAATCATAGCAGCGTGGATTTTCATCTTTTCTATTTGGAAAATTTTTTGTTGTTTTGTTAATTCATTCCAAGGTAGAGGTCTATTGACTTCTGCTGGGCCTAAGATCTTTAAATGATCTGGAAAATGGTATGGAGGGCCAATGTTTGGTTCAACTTCTGAAAGTTTCCCACTAACTATACCAAGATCTTGGATACTCCTCCATCTTTGTTGCCTTATTTTATCCCAGCCATCTTTGTAGCGGTCATCAACTTTATTTATATCTTCAGGAAGAGCATGCAAAGGAAAGTGAGGTGCTGCAAAAGCTACATATGCCATAAATGGATCATTATTATACTTCTCTTGGTGCTCCTTGAGATACTCAATAGTTTTGTCAGCAACTTTAATAGTACCGTAAAAGCCTGAACCTCTTTTGACTGGAGGGAGAAGCTTATCATCTTCGTAATGTTTGGTTGGACTAAAAAACCTACTTTGATCTTTAAGCCAATAAGATCTGTCAAAACCAGCTTGAATTGGTTTTCCATCAATATGCCACTTCCCTGTGTGATAAGATCGATACCCTGCATCTTTTAGGTAATGAGGCAAAAGCTTTGCCCATGAAGGCCTAGGATTTCGTGAACCGCCTCCTCCTTTTATATCCAAGACTTTATCTCGCCCTATTGCTTGGGGGTAATAGCCTGTCAACAGCGAGCCCCTAGTTGGCCAGCAGCGAGCAGTATTATAAAATTGAGTATAACGCAAGCCATTGTAGGCTAACTTATCAAGAACTGGAGTTTTTATTTCACCGCCATAACATCCTAAATCAGAATAGCCCAAGTCATCAGCTAAAATTATTACGATATTGGGTTTTTGGTGTAATGACGTACAAGAAAATAGCACGGCACAAATAAAGGGGATTAATAGTTTCATTTTTATCATACAGATACTTAAGTTTATCGGAGCTTAAATATATTGAAGAATACAGCGAGGAAATATAAGATTTCCCCCAACTTTTATAATGCTATCGACGCTCTGATTTAAGTTCAGTCATCCCAAAACCTAAAAGCTTAACAGAGATGGGAGATCTTTGTCTTTCATTTAGAATATTGTAAAAGTTCATCCCCTCTGGCATTTCTAAGGTTGAAGGCATTATAGAAAGGTAACGGCCATCTGCTAATCGCCAAACAACCATATTTGCAGCCGGGCCTCCCCATTTTTCTCCATTTGGACCGAGTAATTGTTTAACCTGACTATAGGTCATACCTTCTCTTATTAAATAACGAAGGCTATTATCGATTCTTTTTTCATAATGTAGTGAACTGAGCTTAGTAGTCACTGACTTCTTATCTCGTTTATCTAAGAAATATGGTTCTGAAATATTTAAATGTAGGTCAACCACTCCTTCTTCTAGCTCATAACGAAAAGTATTATCATTGACTTTTGTACACTTGGCATATGAAATGGTTCTAGAAAAATAATCTCCAGGGTATTTCATCTGCTCATATTCTTCAATGAGTTCACATGAGGTAAAAAACAAAGCTAATAGTAGGAGATAACGGATCATTTTTTATTCTTTTTTACTAGATAGTTTTCCGGAGCTACTTTGATTTTCTCGTGTAACCATTCAGGGATTGGTCTTGAGGACATCTTTCCAGTTTCTGGATCAACGCCTACGTGGACGATAGTCACAGTTCCACGAGCAGCTTCAATGGTATTACTATCTACTTCTTTACTAAAGATGACTTCATACTTGATAGTAGCGCTTCGAATTTCTCTAATGATCAAGTGAAGCTCGATCTCATCTTCAAATTTAAGAGGTGCATAGAAGCTGCATTCTGCTTGAACTCTTGGCCAACCGACAGAGATTCCATTCTCATCGACTTCTCCAGCTATGCTTTTACCGAAAGAACGAAACATGTCATGCTCTACAGCTTCCATGAATCGGTAGAAATTAGAAAAATGTACTATGCCAGCCATGTCCGTATGTGAGAACTCGACCATCTTGTTAAATTTGTGCTCAAAAATCATTAACATTCCCTGTTTTCAAATACTATTGTTGCGATTCTCTAGCTATAAAGATGAGACTTTGTTAATTTTTGATTATTTATGGCATTTTCCAGAAAGTAAATACAGGTAATCTATTTCATGAATTGGAAATTATAGTTTTTCTCAACTTAGATTTAACTTTGTGCCACAAATTCTCCCCAAAAGCTGCATTTGTCACATTGTAAAAGACGGATCACATATTTTATTGAAGGAATTTTTGCGTTACTTATTAATGGGTGGCGGAATATGTCGCAATTCTTTACTTAAAAATATTAAAAAAAATTTATATACAAGTATGCCCAAAAGAACTGATATAAAGAAAATTCTCCTCCTAGGTTCAGGTCCTATCATTATTGGTCAAGCATGTGAGTTCGATTACTCTGGAACTCAAGCCTGTAAAGCACTTAGAGAAGAAGGCTATGAAGTAGTCCTTGTTAACTCTAACCCAGCTACAATCATGACGGATCCTGAGTTTTCTGACTCAACTTACATTGAGCCAATCACTACAGAATACTTAGAAAAGATTATTGCTAAGGAAAGACCTGATGCACTTCTTCCAACTCTAGGTGGACAAACAGCTCTAAATGCTGCGATTAACCTTCATGAAGCTGGTATTCTAACGAAATATGACGTTCAAATGCTTGGTGCAGACCCAGACGTTATTGATAAAGCGGAAGATCGCGACAGATTCCGAAAAGCTATGCTTAAGATTGGCTTGGATATGCCCCAGTGTGATGTTGCACACACTCTTGAAGAAGCACATAAAGTTAAAGAAGAGATCGGCACATTCCCTTTAATTATCCGCCCTAGCTTTACGCTTGGTGGTACTGGTGGTGGAATTGCATACTGTGAAGAAGAATTTGAAGAGATCTGCCAAAGAGGTCTGGATTACAGCCCAACTACGGAAATCCTTATCGATGAATCCATCCTAGGTTGGAAAGAATACGAAATGGAAGTTGTTCGTGATAAAGCTGACAACTGTGTAATTATCTGTTCAATCGAAAACCTTGACCCAATGGGCGTTCATACAGGTGACTCAATCACTGTTGCTCCAGCACAAACTTTGACTGATAGAGAATATCAGATCATGCGTGATGGCTCAATTGACGTAATGAGAGAAATCGGTGTTGAATGCGGTGGTTCAAATGTTCAGTGGGCAATCAATCCAGAGAATGGACGTATGATCATCATTGAGATGAATCCACGTGTTTCACGCTCTTCTGCACTTGCATCCAAAGCAACAGGTTTCCCAATCGCTAAAATTGCAGCTAAACTTGCAGTTGGATACACTCTTGATGAGCTTAAAAATGACATTACAAAAGAAACTCCAGCTTGTTTCGAGCCATCAATCGATTACGTAGTCACCAAAATCCCAAGATTTACTTTTGAAAAGTTCAGTGGTTCTGAAGACCTACTAAATACTCAAATGAAATCCGTTGGTGAAGTCATGAGTATTGGTAAGACATTCAAACAATCTTTCCAAAAGGCACTTCGTTCTATGGAGATGGGCCGCTTCGGCTTTGGTGCTGACGGAAAAGATGGAGACTATGAAAGCTGTTCTGACGAAGAGCTGGAAAGCAAGATTCGTTTCCCTAACTCACGTCGTGTATTCTATGTACGCGCTGCCCTCAAAAGAGGCTGGTCAATAGAGAAAATTTACGATACTTGTAAGATCGACTACTGGTTCCTTCGTCATTTCGAAGAATTAGTTGCCTATGAAGATGAGATTAAATCTGCAGGTTCTATTGCAGGACTGAAGTCAGATCCAGCTCTATTCAGACAAACAAAAGAATTTGGTTACTCAGATAAACAAATTGCCTTCATCCTTAATAGTGATGAAGCAGAAGTAAGAAGTGCAAGAGAAGAAATTGCCCTACTTCCAACTTACAGCCTAGTAGATACATGTGCAGCTGAATTTGAAGCCTACACTCCTTACTACTACTCAACTTATGGTGAAGTAGATGAATCTCGCCCTTATGAGGACGAGAAAGCTGTCATGATCATTGGTGGAGGCCCTAATAGAATTGGCCAAGGTATTGAATTTGACTACTGCTGTGTTCACGCATCATTTGCGCTACGCAAGGCTGGATACAAAACAATCATGGTCAACTCTAACCCAGAGACAGTTTCGACAGACTACGACACCAGTGATAAGCTATTCTTTGAGCCTCTAACTCTAGAAGATGTACTACACATCTACAATAGAGAAAAATGTTGGGGCGCAATAGTTCAGTTCGGTGGTCAAACGCCTCTAAACTTAGCAAAAGCTCTCAAAGAAAATGGCGTAAACATCATTGGAACTACTCCTGAAAGTATCGAAGCAGCTGAAGATAGAGACTTCTTCAAAGCTCTTATCAACAAGCTTGGCATCAAGCAACCACCAAATGGTATTGCTAGAAATACTGAGCAAGCTATTGAGATTGCCAATGAAATAAGCTACCCAGTTCTAGTGAGACCATCATTCGTACTTGGTGGCCGTGCAATGGCAATTGTATACGATGATGCAGAGCTAACAAAGTATATGAGTGAAGCTGTAGATGTGTCTGATGACAAACCTATCTTAATTGATAAGTTCCTTGATAATGCGACTGAAGTTGATGTTGACTGTATTGCAGACCGTGAAATTTCTGTAATCGGCTCAATCATGGAACATGTTGAAGCTGCAGGTGTTCACTCTGGAGACTCAGCTTGTATAATTCCAACAGTCACACTATCTGAAAAAGCACTTTCTGATATTAGACGCCATACGCATGCACTTGCTAAAGAGTTAGATGTTTGCGGCCTAATGAACGTTCAGTTTGCTGTACAAGATGACGAAGTATACATCATTGAGGTTAATCCACGTGCTTCAAGAACAATACCATTCTTGAGTAAAGCTATTGGTCACTCACTAGCTAAATATGCCTCTCTTGTTCAAGCTGGACAAACATTGACTGAGTTAGGTTTCACAGAAGAGATAATTCCAGAACACTATTCTGTTAAAGAAGCCGTATTCCCATTTGTTAGATTCCCTGGTTTAGACATTATTCTCAGCCCAGAAATGAAATCTACTGGTGAAGTTATGGGAATTGCTGACAACGCAGGCCTAGCATTCTTGAAAGCTCAAGATGGCGCTAAAAATAGCATTCCTAAAGGTGGCAAGATAATGCTTTCTATCGTTGAAAGAGATAGAGAGAAAGTTCTAGATGAAATCAAAGCTCTTGATGAGCTAGGATATGAAATCTATGCTACTCGTGGTACTTCTACATATCTTTACGAGCATGGAATCAAAGCAAATGCCCTCTTCAAAGT
>Ga0075480_10001727_pt1 | contig 13885 bp, 10 predicted proteins | sample DEB08_DNA_7_FD_81590 | JGI IMG/M metagenome (GOLD analysis project Ga0075480, IMG submission 81590) | Aqueous microbial communities from the Delaware River and Bay under freshwater to marine salinity gradient to study organic matter... | ecosystem: Environmental > Aquatic > Marine > Coastal ... | reverse complement strand
CTAATATATTCTTTTTACTTTGATAAAGCTGTTGTTTTATTGAATGATCAGAAAAAACATCATTCTTTTTATCAAGGTATTCATAACTGAGGTTTGCGTCTACAAATATTTCATCTGTTAGTAAATCACTATTGTAGAAGAGCTCTAAACCGAAACTTTCTGACTCCTCTTCTTCCGTGTCTTCAAGTTCAGTAAAAAATGATTTAAAGTCGGTGTAATACTGCATAACCATGGGCAATTTAAACTTTGCAATTTCAGTTTGCCCTTGTTTCAACTCACCTTCAACTTTAACTTCTCTCTTATCATGAATGCAAAGAGGTCTCATAATATCCTTAAACATTGAGCAATTTTCTTTTGAGGAATAAAGCAGAATATTATAGGTATTTTTATTGTATATAAGAACATCTGAAGGCTTCAGGTTTATACCAAAAGCCTTTAGGTATTTTTTGAAAATAAAATCAATTGGTTTATTGGCTTCTTTTCCTTCTTCGAAACCTCTTATTGTTTCTTCTAAAGAATCTCCATTGAGGATTGGCATGACGGCTATTTCCCTTCCCTGCCCATGAGAAATGGGATTTGCTAAAGTATCAAAGAAATAACTATTTTTGTAGTCCCAATTAACTTCAATTTCACCTTCAAAGTCTACTTCAAGCCTGGGAAATATAGATAACAGATCAAAGTAAAAGTCTTCTTTTTCACCGTTATCAAAAACAGCAGAAAAGTTTAAGGCTTTTTCTCTATTTTTTAGGCCATAGAGAATTTTAAAATCAAACTGTACAAAGTCTATGAACCTCAGAGAATCACGACATTCAATTTCAATCTTTAAAGGTGAGTCTGGCCTTTTGTTCTTTAGTGTTTTTGATTCATAAGGAACTACATCAATTGTCTCTGAAATGTGAGTATTGAGCTTATCAGATTTAAGATCAAATTTAACTGAAATATCAGGATTCTCTTCAAACATGGTGATGTAGACATACTCAAAAGCTTTGATGTCTTTTTTAGATCCTATAAGCTCTAGTTTTCCATTTTGATAAATGTATTGAAGACTTGGACAAAAGCGCTGAAAATAAGCTTCCAGAGATTTTTCGATTTCAGAATCTAAGGTATCCGGTTTTAAGTTTAATTCTCTTAAAAGGGCCTTCTTATGTGGCGAGTAAATAAACTCTTTTTTAGCAGTAGATTGACATCCAAAGGAAAGACAAATAAATAGTAGAACCAAAAATTTCATATTAACCTCTTTTCAGGTAATACAATTAAATCTTCCTCTTTTGACAACACACTACTCAATGCTTCTAAAAATATCTTCTGGCAAGATTTCATAAAAGCTCATTACTTGCTGCCAAGTTGTCCCTTCTACAACTTGAATTTTAACTCCAATAGAAGCTTTATCATAAGCCTCGCTTATTATCTTCTGTGCCTGATCTTTAGTATATTTTTCACCCTTAAATCTGTAAAACTGTTGATCTACAATCCAAGTTTGATCTTCTGAAACTATTTCATTCTCTATGAACTCTTCAGGAGGAGGGGGGCCTTCAAAATTATACATCTGACAAAAACCCCTACTTTCAACTTTTTTATAATACCCCATCGCATAAGTATATAACCCCAAACCACTCGCTGACTTAAGTATGTTTTTATCAAACTTAAGGTTTTTGTCTGGGGATATATAAACTACTCCTGAAGTCCCATTTCTATTCTTAAAGCCCACTAATACACTTTTAAGTTGAGATGGTTTAACTTCTAAAGTTTCTACAAATATTTTCCCTTCTCTTTCCAGATAAAGATCTATACTCTTTGGTGAAGTATGGTGTATTCGGCTATTATTGAAAATTGGTAACTCTATCTCACTTTTAAGCTCAGGCATTAAATAACTATCTGATTGGCATTTTGATATTTTATCATCAATATCTAATAAATTTATGGAAACTGCTTCTTGATAAATTTTTGATCTTAAAACAGCTTCTCTTCGCTTTCTATACCAATTCCAGTCAGAGTTTTCATACCAGGCAATATCAACCATTAATTTAGACCCAATTACTTTTTCTTGTGAGTAATAAACGTCTAAAGTTACCATTGTTTGAGCACTCACTTCCTTTAAGATATAAAAGTCACATGAAATCACATAGGGCATAAAATCTTTACGTGTAGCCCGGAAAGAACCATCTGGCTCTCCAAAAACTTCGTGAACTATTTCTTTTGGGCAACCTGGGGATGGAAGAATTTTAGAGCTGATTTTCTCAATATCTCCAGGAACTAAAAGCTGAAAATATAAGAAAATTAAGAATGCTCCAAAAAAGCTGGTAATGATGATTTCTCTTTTCTTAAACTTAATTTCTTTATTCCCCTTTATTCTTTTCTCAAATTGTCCGGTTTTATAAATTCATATAATTCGCTTTTCGAATCATCGTTAAACGTGATTTGGACAAAGACTGATTTCACATTTGCAGGAAGAAAAATATATGGCTTTTCATATGGGTTGAGAGGATCAAAGGGAAAATCCTGATCCAAACTATTATTGTCAATGGAATACTTTATTTTCTTTATTCCTTTAGATGCCGATAAAATAGTGGTGAAGTAAAATAGAATTTTGTTATTGAAGTCTCTATATAAAACTAGGTTATCTCTTAAGCTGCTAAGAAGATTTTTAGAAGCTACTACTTCTGCTGCAAAAGGATTAAACTCAAGAGAGAATGGCCCGTTCTCAATTCCTTTTTTATCTATATATTTAACTTCGATATTAATGTTTCCATCAGGTCTACTGATACTAAAAGAAACCTTAGGGCTTCTGTTAGCATCCAGAGCAAAACCTACGGACTTAAAGTCCTTCATTTGCGGCAATTTGTAAAATATTTCCTTTACCTTGGGGTAATCATGCATTTTCAGGTGAATATTGACTAAACTTCGATCTCTTGATCCTTCACCAATAATAACTGAAGGGTTTTGTGGTGCAGCGGCAAAGCCAACTTCGATCTCAACCGGATTCTTTAGTTTATCGCCATAAGTAAGTAGGCCTTTGCGCCTTTGCTCTGCATCTGCACGAAAGTCTTCAACATTTTGCCTGTTAACAAAATACTTAAGAAATTTCCCTTTAGCATCTAACTCATGAAACTTATTGAGAAGGCGTAACTCTTCCAATTTCTCTGCATAAGTTTGATTCTCCACATCCTTGATCCATTCTAGGCTAGAGTAGTAATAATAAGGTGCATAATCTGAAAAGTTTTTTTCAAATTCAGCCTTTGCTAAAGTCTTTGCTTCACCTCTTAGATGTAAGACATGACCTAAATGAACTGAAGGACTTTCACTCTTCTGCTTCCAAGTTCGATATTCTTCTCTTGCTCCTTCGATACCCTCTGATTGTTTGAGAACTACTCCGTAGTCAACATGTGCGTCTATGGCGTGTTCATTTAACTCAAAAAAGTCATTAAATAATTTCTTGGCTGTTATGTAATCGCCCCTTTCCAAGTTCTTTTTAGCCAGGTTGTAAACATCCATGTGAGAAAGATTGCTTAGATCATCTTTATTGCCGCTTGGTGTATTGGACTTTAGACTTAGAAGAATAACTACAATAATTAGAACAGAAACAAGTAAAGCAATTATGGCATAGAGGCCTTTATGAGAAATCTGGATTGAAGGTTCTTCTTCTTTTTCTGCAGCTTCTTTTTTCGGAGCAAAACCTATTTTACTGTCTGAAATATTATCCAGTTCGTTTCTTAAAATTTCGCTAACTTCATTAAGGCCTTTAAAGCGCTCTTCTGGCTTTTTTGCCATCATTCTCTGAATGACTCTGGCAACAGCAACTGGCAATTCGGGGTTCTCTTTAAGTGGATCTGGAACAGGTTCCGAAAGGTGTTTACTTACAGTCTCAAAACTGCTGTTTCCTTTGAATGGAACTTTGCCACAAAAAAGCCTATAGAAAGTGCAGCCTAGTGAGTAAATATCTGATCTGTGATCAACAGCTTTTGCATCGGTCGCCTGTTCCGGTGAAATATAATAAGGCGTGCCCATTGCCTGCATTGGCTGAGTTATGTTTTGATCGTCTTCAAGATCTTTTGCGAGGCCCAAATCTCCAACTTTGGCTCCACCATCTTCAGATATAAAAATATTGGCTGGTTTAATATCTCGGTGAACAATATTATTTTCATGGGCATATCGCAAGGCATCACAAACTTGGCAGGTTAACCTCAAGGCATCTTTTAAACTCAGCTGAAAGGGTGATTCTAGCACTTCAGATAAATCTCGACCATCAATAAACTCCATTGACATGAAGTAAAAACCTTCTTCGAATCCAGCATTGTAGACACTAACGATATTTGGATGTCTTAGTTTTGCTACTGCCCTCGCCTCTTTTAAAAATCGTTCTACGGCGTCTGGGCTTCTTTTTGCATACTCGGGTTTTAAAAACTTAATGGCTATTGGTATATCGAGAGTCAAGTGATGAGCAAGATAAACACTCCCCATTCCACCCTTGCCTATCTTTTCCTTAACTACTACTCCACCTATTGTTTTACCAATTAATTCTTCCTCAGTAAGTCCAAGGCTGGCGCTACTTTGAACAGTAGTCTTTGACTGTAGGGTTTCTGCTTGATCGAATGTATCTTGAGAGGCGAGAGTCTCTTCTCTATCACTAGCCATGGTAATGTCATTGGAAATGTCGTTTTTTGTTCCACATTTAGAACAAGTATCCTCCATGGCTGGAAGTGCTTCACCGCATTCTACACATAAAGTGTCCATCTAGTACCCTAAGTTAATTCCCACTAAAAATAGAAGTGATTAGAAAGTAATCAATGAAGGCTCATAAAAATTAGCGACCTAAGCCCTTATAAGATATGAATAAAAACGAGTAAAACCTCAATTTTTCATCAATTGACATCAAGTAACTTCTCTAAGGAATAGAAATTATAAAAAAGTTATTGTAGAATTAATTATGGGCTTATTGAACAGCTATTTTAATTGGTTGCAAAAAGATTGTCCCACCGGAGAGGTAGAACGCTACCCTCAGCTGGATGACAAAGGGCAGTCGTCGCTCCAGGGTTGTTACATCGTTGGTGACCTAACCGGAATTCCTCTTTTAAAAAGCGCCGCTGATAGTGGATCTAAAATGGTTCGCCAATTCTGCTATGACAAAAGCTTTTCAGACAAACAAGGTAAAGACGAAAGTGTATACGATGTGTTAATCGTAGGAGCTGGTCCAGCAGGAATATCTGCTGCAATTGAATGCCATAAAAGAAAGCTGAATTATAAGGTTCTTGAAAGTGGAAATACCTTCAATACCATCAAGAACTTCCCCAAAGGAAAGCCCATTCTTTGTTACCCCGAAAATTTTGACACAAGTTCAGAACTTAAACTAGTTAATGGAACTAAAGAGTCACTCTTACAAGACCTCAGAAAATCAATTGAAGAGTATGACCTTAAGATTCAAACTGAAACTCATGTTGAAAAGATTTCCCGCAAAAATGAACTCATGGAAGTGAAGACTGAAAGTTCTACACTCAAGAGTTTAAGAGTTATTCTGGCAATAGGAAAAAGCGGAAATGCCAGAAAGCTAAATGTTCCAGGAGAAGAACTGGAGAAAGTCAGTAACAGATTGTTTGATCCCAGTGAATTCACAGGACAAAATATTCTTGTTGTTGGCGGCGGAGATACAGCTTTGGAAACTGCAGTGGCACTTGCTGAAAGTGGGAACTCGGTGACGATTTCCTATAGAGGCGAACAGTTTTCAAGACCCAAACAAAAAAACACGGAGGAAGTGAGCACATGGCAAAAAGAAGGCAAAATACACAACGTCTTCACATCCACAATCAAAGAAATACACGCCAAAAGCGTCGTATTGAACACAAGGGAGGGCGAACGTGAGATAGATAACGATCAAGTGTTCGTCATGATCGGCAGAGAATTGCCGCTTCAATTCTTTCGCCGATCAGGTATTTTAATGGAGGGGGAGAAATCCCTCTCCTGGCACACCTTTTTTATTACAATGATCAGCTTCTTCACAATGCTTTATTTTGGCAAGTCTGGATTTGCTCTGGATGTTGTAAAACAAGCTGAAGGATTTACTGATAAATTCATTGCATTCTTAAGCGCACCATTCACTGCCGGACTTAGTTTTTCTAACTGGTATGCTTCACTAAACCTCGTACTTGGATGGCTAGGTGCAATCGCTTTTTTTTTCTCTGGTACATTTGCTCTCATACTCATGGCAAAACAGAAAGAGAAGTATTTCAAACCAGGTTGTCCTCTCCTTAAATACTTTTACTTAATTCTCGCCGCATTATACTTCACATACACGTATTTTTACTACCACTTTATGTCTGACTCAAAAAGCTCCTGGGTTGAAGGCACAACTTACAGTTATTCTCTTTTATATTGTACAACGATGGCCCTTTTTGCTGCTCGAAGATACTATGTTAAAAGAACCCGTTACATAAAATACCAAATGACAGTATTGGTCTTAATTCAGGTCGTTTTTCTTTTTTTGATTCCATTTCACTTTTATGGGCAAATCGTCGAACTTGCCGGTGCAGATAGTTGGTTTATTTCTAACGTTCTTCCAAGTAAGTGGCATTCATTTGCTCTCATTCTTTTCTGGCCACTAAATATGTGGTTTTACGGAACCAATACCTTTTGGACTATTTTTCCCTTAATTCAAACTTTTGTTTTTCTACCTCTAATTATTAAATACTGGGGCAAAGGTGTTTATTGCGGTTGGATTTGTTCTTGTGGTGGCATGGCAGAGACTCTAGGTGATGAATATAGAACTAAAGCTCCTCACGGGCCCAAAGCTAAGAAGATGGAGAACATTGCTCAATACATTCTATTATTTGCCATCATAACAACTCTTATCGTTTTCCTTGGAAAAGGAACTGCCGTCGGAAAAGGTTTCGAATACATATACAAACTCTTGATTGATGTCTTTTTTGCTGGTGTTCTTGGCTTGGGTGTTTACTTCTTTATGGGAGGTAGAGTTTGGTGTAGATTTGGTTGCCCTCTGGCTGCTCTCATGAATTTCTACACTAGGTTTTCGAGGTACAGAATAGTTTCAGAAAAGAAGAAGTGTATATCTTGCAACATATGTACAAAAGTCTGCCATATGGGCATCGATGTCATGAACTATGCCAATAAAGGTAAACCGATGAATGATGCTCAATGTGTGCGCTGTTCTGCTTGTATCGTAGAATGCCCAATGGATGTATTGTCATTTGCCACATTGGATAAAGGTGATCCAAATAACGCTCAAATAATCGAAGTTCCAACATATGGTAAAGATCACTGGAAAGCAGGGATTAAATAAGTATGAACATTTTTAAAAATACATACTCTATTCTGCTAATTCTTTGGTTGACCTTTTTGGGCTGTGACAATGGTAAAAAGACTGTTGAAAACATAAACACAAATTTACAAAAAGCTGACTGGTCTTCATTTCAAGAAATTCTCGACATAGGTATCGTGACTAATCCGTATACTGGAACATATGGAAACTTTAACCACAATGCTTTTGACTATGAGAAGCTACTTAACCACAAAAGCTATAAGATTTTAGTTGATAAACAAATCAAAAACTTGAGCTTGGCGAAGGCTCCGGAAGAAAGAAAAGCAAAGTTGGCTTTTTGGATAAACGCTTACAATTTTTTCACAATCGTCGATGTATGCTCGAGCTACCCCATTAAAAGCATGAAAGATATCGGCTGGAAAAACACTATTCACCAAGTAGGAAACACCAAATTCAGTCTTGACCATATAGAACATAGCATTTTACGATTAATGAATGAACCTAAAATTCATTTTGCTTTGAATTGTGCTTCTGTCTCTTGTCCCAGTCTTTTTAATAAAGTCTTTAAAGAAGATTCAATTATAGATGATTTAACAAAATTAACAGAAGATGCCTTCAAAAATCCATTACATATTCAAAACAACGGAAATGGAGTGAATGTCACAAAGTTAATGGACTGGTTTGAGAAAGACTTTGTTATTGCCCCTTATAATTCTACTACTAGGTTTGTTGAAGCTTATTCTCCGGAAGAACTGCGAAAACCAGTAACTGACTACATCGACTATGACTGGGACTTAAATAGTCCAACTAATATCTCAAACGCCATGAAGAAACTAAATATTCAAAAAGAAAAATAGTTATTTGATCTGCTGATTGGGGATATTGATAATAAACTCAGCTCCTTGATTAACAGGAGAAATCGCTTTGATAGTTCCGGAAAATACTTCATGAACAAGGCGGTGTACTATAGCTAAACCTTGACCTAAACTTCCCGCAAAACTTTTAGTTGTGAAAAATGGATCGAATACATGTTCAATTATATCCTCAGGAATACCTGGGCCTGAGTCTGAAATTCGAATTTCAATGGACTTATCCATTTGTTTGGTAGAAACTTCTATTAAGCCTGTTTTTTGACTACTCTCATATTGCTTTTTAAGTTCAAAAATTGAGTTTTCTAAAATGTTTTCAAAGATCTGTCTTAAATTCCTTTCTTCCGCAATAAAGTTTTTGAGGTTTTGCTCTGGTTTAAAATCGACTACTAAAAAATCACTATAACGTGATGTTAGACTGTCGATAACCTGACTTAAAATATTATTTGGGTCCAGTTTCTTTGTTTCAGTAGTTTCATTTGTAGCATAGCTTTTAAGAGCCTTAACCAGCTTAGATATCTTCTCCATTCCATGTAAGGACTGCTTGACTGCGTCGGGTATTTCAGAATTTAAAAAATCGAAGTCTATATCTGCTAAAAGCTGACTAACTGAATCTTTAAATTCACTTGCTTCAGAAGAGTTAGTCAAGACTCGAATTTTAGCGACTTTATCCATTATGCTACTGAATTCTTTTTCAAGAAAGTAAAGGTTATCGCCTACGTACTGAATGGGTGTATTCATCTCATGTGCTATACCACTGGACATTCGTCCAAGGCTGGCCATCTTTTCGATACTGTTGACACGTTTTTTTAGCGTTTGCCTCTCCATAGAATACTGGAGGGATTTACTAAGAAGGTCTTTGTTTATAAAACCTTTGGTAAGGAAATCTTGAGCCCCTCGCTTTACTGCACTTAAGCCTATTTCCGGATCCTCCATTCCTGTAAGTAACACTATTGGTAAAGCATTATGGTACTTGTCGATTATGTCCATGGAGTCGCCATCTGGAAGCATATAGTCCAGTATAATAGCTGAAGGCAGTGATTCTTTAAGGTATTCTTCAGCCTCTTTAATAGTAGATGTAGAATCAAACTCAAAGTCAGAGTCACGCATCAACTTCTTTAAAAAAAGAGTATCCGCAGGAGAGTCATCTACTATTAAAATTTTGCCGTTCAAGCGCCGTTCCCAAATTCATTCGCTAGCTTTAATTCTACTAAAATTTGGGAGCGCTGTCAGTAAAGGTCTTAAAGGTTTGACATTTTTATTAATGGGAGCTCAAACCGAGCTGCAAATGCCTCTGCTTGCTCAGCATTGAACCGTGTTCCATCTGCAGCTAAAAGAGTTAAACATAAAGCAGATGGATTTAAGCCAGCCTTTTTAACAATTTTAACGGCAGCTTCCAAAACACCATGGCGTCTATTAACTTCATCGTTATAGACCTGAACTGAACTAACATTTCCAGGACATTTCCAATCACCAATTCCCTTTGATGAATCATTGAAGAGTTCAATTGTCTTTAGCATAGCAGCAGCTGTAAAATCGTTTTCTTCATTATCCAAATGATTTATTGGGACAAGGTAGCGGCGACCTTCTTCATCAAGTTCTTTATTTATAACAGGAGCTGGAATAGCAAGCCTTTCTGCTATATAGCCGTCTACAGCCAATGTGCAGCCTCCACGAGCCATACCCATTGCAAAAGTTAAAACCTCTGCTGAAAGCTTTTCTGTTGAAGCAACAATAGCACATTCAGTATCATCACCATTCTCATCAACTACAACTAGAGCTCCACCTTTCTTAAGAGTTTCATAAGCCCAGTCTATTTCATCTGACTTTTCAGCACGATACTCATCTGGTATACTTAAAGAAAGAACCCCACTGCTATCTTGTATGTGGCGCGAATTAAAATCTACTTCAATATTCACTTTGTCACCTAATGTTAATTTTCCTAAGTGCGTTCTATCTAGGGTTTCAGGTATAAGAGATACAGAGAACGCGTCTTTCCTTCTATCTGTAATTGTTAAACTGACGCCGTCAACTGCGACAGAGCCTCTGACTGGAATTAAGTCACGGAAAGCCGCTGGAAGCTCAAACCATATTTTAACTTGATCAGAGCCTTGTACTTCAGTTATTTCTACAGTTTTTGCTATGTAATCTACATGACCAAGAATGTTATGACCACCAATGAACTCTCCGTGCTTGAGAGGTAAGTCAACATGGACGATATCTCCTTCGCTAAGTTCAGGAAGTGTGGTTCTCTTGAGAGTTTCCGGCCAAACATCAAATGAGACTGTTTGTTGATCGAAGTCCGTCACAGTTAAGCAAACTCCATTTATACCTACAGAGTCACCTTCTTTGACTAATGAAGCCACATCTGACTCCATCACTAATTTATATCCGTTATTGTTGCCCTTATTAGATAATACTTTCCCTTCTCTGGTAATTATACCACCATACATTAGAGAGTTCCGAAAATTATGCCGCCAAATGTTGAAATAGGAGCCTGCTCACGGAAGTCCTGCACGGCGTGTTGAACTTCGTTTAATGTCTTCTTACCATCTTTTAGGATAGCTTTAAGATCATTATAGGCTTCATCGTCGTTAATAAGCTTGGCAATAGTGCCTTCGCCTTTATTGATTTTTTCTGAAATTTCTGTTAAGTCAGCAACGAACTTTTGGAAGTCTTTGTAAAGTGCACCTTTATCTGAAAGAATTTTTCCAACTGTGCTGTCGTTACTATTAAGCTTCTCACTGAATGACTTCAAATTGGCGATTGATTTCTCAAACTCACCCCAGGCTTTTTCGTCATAGAGAATTTTTCCAAGTAGACCTTTCCCCGTCTTGGCTTCATCTAGAACACCGTTAAGGTTTGTACCAAACTTCTTGAGTTCGTCAGCTGCACCACCAACTTTATCTCCTGCTTTCTGTACGCTTAGCCCAGCTTCTTTAAATGGAGATAGAGCTTCTTCGATTTTTGTTAGTACACCTTCATCATAAATGAGTTTACCAAGTGTACCTTTTCCTTCACTGATATGATCAAAAACTTTGCTCATTTGAGTTGAAGACTTCTCTAGATTTTTAAGGATTGTTGCTAAACGGTCCATCAGTTTGTCTTTCTCTAAGCTACTACGAATCTCGTAGACAACTTCAGCAGCATCTCCCATTAAGTCTCTTGGAGCTTCACCTTTAAGTATTTCCGTTTCTGCAAGCTCTCCAGCATCAGCACTGCCGATATTTATATCTAGATATTCTCCTCCAAGAAGAGAAGATACTATAACTTTTACTTTATAGTCTTTGTAAATTTTAGGTTTGCCTTCGAAACTCAAAGTAACCAAAACTGACTGATAGTCTTCGCTCATAGTTACTTTCGAAACTCGACCAACATCGACCCCTTTGATACGTACAGTAGCGCCCTCTTTCAGGTTGCCTGTATTCTCATTGAACTGAACTGTTCTTTCGTATTTCTGATCCATGTTTGCTTCTGGATTCAGAATAATTGTGAAATAACCAAGGATGACGATGGCTGCAATAAAAAACAAACCAACGATCATTTCTGTCTTTATTAATTTTGAAGCGGGTTCTTTAACACTCATAATTTAATCCCTTCTATATGTCCTGCGGAAAACTGTGCCTTAATAAACTCTTGTACAAACGGATCTTCTGATTTAACAAACTCTTCAGGTGAACCGATTTCAACTATTTTACCTTTGTTAAGCATTGCCACACGATCTCCAATACTAAAAGCACTGTGTAAATCGTGAGTTACTACTATGGAAGTAATACCAAACTCTTCTTGCATGTCTAGAATCATCTTATCAATATGCCTAGACATTACTGGATCAAGTCCAGAAGTTGGTTCATCGTATAAAACAACCTTAGGTTCCATAACAATTGCTCGAGCTAAACCAACTCTTTTTTTCATACCTCCAGAGATTTCTGAAGGCCTTTTGGCCTCTGAGCCTTCTAAGCCCAAAAGTTCAATACTATGCTTAACTTTCTTTTCTATTTCTTTAACGGAAAGCTTTCTTTGCTCTATTAGTGGTAATGCAATGTTCTGCTCAACTGTTAACCAAGCTAACAAAGCTCCAGATTGAAAAAGCATACCAAAATTACGACGGTGTTCAGCAAGAGCCTTGCCTCTTAAACCTATGATGCTTTTACCTTCAAAAAGAATATCTCCACTAGATGGCTTCAATAATCCTACCATATGCTTGAGAGAAACACTCTTACCTGTGCCAGAAGGACCAACAATCACTAAGGTCTCACCATCTTCAACATCGAAGCTCACACCTTTCAGAACTTCGTGCCCACCAAAATCTTTTTTCACATTGTCAAAAGTAAGCATTAGTAGAAAATCCTCGTCATGAAATATCCGATTATGAGGATGTATAAGAAGGACGTAACAACCGTTGTTCTAGCTGCATTTCCTACTCCAACAGCACCGTTTTGTGTAGAGAATCCTTTATAGCTACTGACTGTTCCAATCACAAAACCAAAGATGAGAGCTTTAAACAGACCTACGTAGATTTCTTTATTTGTGAGGGATTCGATAGCTATTCTGTAGTAAACTTTATGGTAAACATCTAACTGGGTTTCAGAAACTAACATGCCTCCAAGAGTACCCAAAACGTCTGTGTAAATAGTTAGAATTGGGCACATGATAATCAGAGCTAATAATCTGGGCATTACTAGAAATTCGATAGGGTTTATAGACATCAACTCTAGAGCTGAAATTTCTTCAGATACCTTCATGGTGCCTATTTCCGCCGCATATGCAGAACCAATTGCTGCTGCAAGAATAAGCGCCGTCATAAAAGGTCCCATCTCACGGCACATCGTTTGAACAACAATATTACCTACGAGATCTTCCTGATTCCAGTCACTTAAGGCCAAACCAGTCTGGAGAGCTAGAATCATACCTGTAAAAAAGGCAACTATAGAAGTTACTAAAAAACACTTAACTCCAGCATTCATAAGCTGGCGACCAAATTCAGCACGCCTTCTATGAAGCTTAAATACGTTTAATAGCGCTTCAAAACTAATGCACAATGCAATGCCAGCACCCCTGGTACTTTCTAAAACCCACCTACCTAATGCTTGAAGTGAATTTTTAGGTTGCGGCAATGGATTGGGTTCAAAAAATTTCATAGAATTAACCCGAAATACCCGTCTTCTCCTTTAAAGCCTTACGGCGTTTAAAGAAACGCTCCTTTTTTTCTTCTCTATGCTTTCTAATTATAAAGTACACAACACAATAAGACAAGGCGGCAAAAACTCCGCCTACTATTGCTCCGCCAATCATAAACATTAACATGCCGTCACTAATAAAGAAATACAGTACTTTCTGAAAATCAGTAAATAATGTGGCTAAACTAAATTGTTTCAGTTCATTAGCATCGAAGCTTGAGTTAATAAAAAAACCACCAACGTAAACATTTATAGGAAAGATAATGGCATAAGTCAATGGATTTGAGACCCATGTACAGGCAACTGCGACAATTTTATTTGTCTTCATAACCCAGGCTAGAAAAACAGCTAGTAACATCTGAAAAAGAGGAATGACAAAACCACAGAAAATTCCGATGCCGACACTCAAAGCAAGGCTCGAAGCTGTACCTCGCTGCCTTATCAACCTCAGATAAAGGTATCGATAAAATTTTCTTTCTGTTACTTTTATTGCCATGAATTTTCCTTAAAACGACGCAAATATAATTCCCTATGGGAAGAAGTAAACATCACAGGTCAGTTAAAAAGCT
>Ga0075480_10001726_pt1 | contig 13889 bp, 11 predicted proteins | sample DEB08_DNA_7_FD_81590 | JGI IMG/M metagenome (GOLD analysis project Ga0075480, IMG submission 81590) | Aqueous microbial communities from the Delaware River and Bay under freshwater to marine salinity gradient to study organic matter... | ecosystem: Environmental > Aquatic > Marine > Coastal ... | reverse complement strand
GCCGACACCGTGGATCGCGAGGGCAGCGGTGCAGGGGTGCCTTCGCGCCGTGACGAGGGCTTCTCGCTCGTCGAGGTCATCGCCGCCACCGTGATCTTCGTGGCCATCTCCACCTCGGCGATGGTGCTGCTCGTCCAGGCCCTGCAGATCGTGAGGTCGAATGCCGATCGGGTCGCGGCCGCCGGCATTGCCCGCGGCATCGTCGAAGATCTCCAGGCCCAGGGGGCGGAATACCTCACCCCGGGGTTGACGACCGAAACGGTCACGCAGGGAGGGGTCGACTACACGGCGTCGATCGATGCGGCCTGGGTTGCGGTGGATCAGCAGGCTGATCCCTGCACGACGACAGTGGACCCGACCGGGTTGGCCTTCATGCGTGTCACCGTCGCGGTCACCGGTGGCCGGTTGAGCGGACCGCAGGTCATCGATGCGCTCGTGCCCCGACGCACCGAAGCGGTCGCCTCGGACACGGGGAGTGTCTCGGTCCGGGTGCTCGACAACGCGGGAGTGGGGGTGTCAGGAGTCGAGGTCGCCCTCACTGATGCGGCAACAGGGCTATCCCTGCCTCGCTACCTCACCGGCTTCGACGGGTGCTTGCTCATCCCGCAGGTTCCCGTTGGCACAGGTTGGTCGGTGACGATTTCAAAGTCGGGTTATGTCACGCCGGGACCAGGTCAGGACACCCTCGGTGTTCAGGTCGCCAGCGGAGTCAACTCGCCCGTGTCCTTCGTTTACGCCGAATCGGGCCGAATGAGGTTCCGCAGCATCGACGACTCCTATCCGTTGATCGCCGACGACACCCTGTCCCTCACCCTCGACCCATGGAACCTCCTCCCCGATCCACCGTATGAGTTCCCGTTTGTGATTGACGGACTCTTCCCCGGCTCGTATCAGGCCTGGCCGGGCACCTGTTCGGATGCAGGATCCCGACAGGCCACGGTCGTGGTCGCACCCGGCGGAACATCCGTGGCGAGGCTAGAAGGCAACCTGATCCAGATCGTGGCCCCGCCGGGCACAGAAGTGACCCTGGAACATCAGCCACTCGATGCGCAGACGACATGCCCCGACGACATCGTGCCCAGTTACACCCTCGGCATCGTCGACGATTCGGCGATCCTTCGTGCCAATGTGCCCACCGGTGCCTGGGTTTTGAAGGGTGTGGTGAGCGATGACACGGTGCTCGACGACACGACGGTGAATCTCAGTGGATTGACTCTCTCGCCGTGCAGTACCGGATGGGATCTCGGCCTGATCGCGGAGGTGGACACGGCCGGCTCGGAGTTGGTGACACTCGCCGATCAACTCGCCGATGACTCCAATGCAGGAGTCGTCACCCAGAACTATCTGGTGAAGGCTGCGCGGGAGATCCCGGTCGAGTTCGAACGCGGGCCAGCCGATGACGAGATCACCATCGCGGTGATCCTCGGTGCCGTCCGGGCACAACTGGTCATCGGCATCACGGCGGCGGACCGGGCCGAGATCCGTGGCGAGGCGAGCCTGTTGATCGGAGATCCGCCCATCCCGTTCGTGACCGCTCCCTCCTGCAGCGAGGTGGCGCCATGACGAAGACCGCCCGACCGACGGCACGTGACGCCGGAGTCACGTTGACCGAGTTGCTCGTCGCCATGGGCGTCTTCGGAGTGCTCATGGCGATCGTCGGTAGTGGATTCATCGCCGTCTTCAGCGGGATCCGAGATGCGACATCGTTCTCTGATGTTCAGCAGGACGAGCGAAACGCGATGCTGTGGATGTCCCGAGCGATTCGCTACATCGACAATGAGTCCGAAGGCTTCAATCCGCAGCCGGCGATTGTGTCGGCGAGTGCCACGGAGTTTGAGTTCTTCACGAATGCTGGTCTTGGTCTCGTCGAAGGTGCCCCCTATCGAGTTGATCTCGGGGTGATCTCGACTGGACCGAATCCAGGATTGACGGCTCTGGTCGCCGAACCAGTTCTGGTGGACGGGTTTGTCACCGGCTACACCGATCTGGCCCCGTTGGCGCTCATGCGGACCACGCCGACCCAGAATCCGATCGTGAACTTCACTTACCTCCGCGCAGTGGAAGATGCGTCAGGCACTCTGGTCGATGAGGAGTTCGCGCCTCCCGTCACGGATGACTCGTTGGTGTTTGCCGCGTGGGCTGCCGACCTCGACAAGGTTCGCGTTCGAATTGAAGACTCACTGTCGGGGATCGCGACCGAGCAGACGATCGCGCTGGTGAATCAACGATGAAGAAGCGAGTTGCCCCCGCTGCGCCTTTGCAGACTCAGAATGAGTCCGGTGTCGCCATGATTATGGTCATTATCTGGAGTGCAGTCCTTTTGCTCCTGGTTCTGATGGTGAGCCAAGCTGTGATAGCCGCCATTCGACCATCCGACGTCAACGAAACTTCGTTCCGTGCGCTCGCTGCTGCCGAGGCTGGAGTCGACGATTATCGGGCCAGACTCGCACTCGTGGGTTCACCTGCGAGTGTCACGAGCGCGGCGCTGACCGGGTGGGTGTTGATTCCCGGTGGGACGGACAACGCCTACTTCACTTATCGGTTGATCGACGATCAGTCGTTGAATACCGGTGAGATCAAGGTGCGCTCGACCGGTTGGGTTGCTGGCGTCACCAGAACGGTCGATGCGGTGCTGCGCAAGCGCACCAGCTATGACTACGGGTACGTGAGCGGGAACGAGACTGTTCCCGGGGATTTTCCTGACGCATATTCGGGCAAGGGTGGGGAGTTGACGCCGGACCAGGCTGAAGCGTTCTGCAGCAAGCAGTGGTTCGAGCCGGCTCTGAAGTCGACGGCAAGCACTGAACTTGGCCCCCATCGAAATTCTCGTATCTGTGAGTTCGTGGCCGTCGAGGGAAACGACCGTTGGTATGGCGACGTTCACACCAACGATGTTTGGTATCTCGGGCCCAACTTGGACAACACCTTCGAGGGCGTGGTGACCTCCTCCTGCCCCGACGGTGATGGAGTCGAGGGTTGCCCTCCGAGTCACCGCTGGATCGATCCTTCGGTTGTCCCTCCTGGTAACGCCAGCAATCCCTCGGACTACCTCCTGAACGAAATTCCGGTGACGACTGAAGTTGCGTGGAATCCTCAGTACGCGCCACCCCTGGAGCTGCCTCCGACACCTGCGGAGCTCGCAGCACGGGCACAGGCATCCGGCTGCTACTTCACCGGTCCGACGCGCATTCGCTGGCATCCGGGTGGGGTTTTGGTCGTCACCAGCCCGGACACGGAGGACGCGTCGATCAACGCTTTCTGCCGGGAGCAGGGCAAGTCGTACTTCGCCACCGACCCGAACGACCAGACGACCATGGTGCTCGATTACGACTCGATGGTGGCGGCTGGTTTCAACGGAGTCATCTATGTCGCGGATGCCGCGTCGACATCGGTTCCCTCGTGTGCGACGAAGTCAACGGGAACGCTCTACCCCTTCGTGATTCCCTCAAACCAGGTCTACAGCGAATTGGACTCCTATGCTTTCCCGCCGTCGGAGTCTCTCATCACGAGTGGTTCGCCCTTCGGGTTGCCGGTGGCGAGTACGAGCCCGAGCAAGGACCCCTGGGTGGGCTACAACCTGTCCGGCGGTCGGCAGCCACTGGCGACCTGCTCCTCCGGCCTGGCCTATGTCCAGGGCGCGTACCGAGGTGAACTGACCCTTGCATCAGAGTCGGACATTGTCATCACCGGTCAGTTGTGGGATGAGAATCTCGTGGACGGGAACTGGACCCAGCCCTTCGATGCGCTAGGACAGTCGGTCCGCGACTACGGTGTGCCTCCGGCAGATTCTGCGAATGTCCTGGGCCTCATCCCCCAGGGCTACCTCTATGTCTATCTGCCTGCATCTGAGGACGGTGGAAACACCTGGCGAACAACGAACCTGGACAACCTGGCGATCAATGCCGCGGCGCTGGTGCTCAATGGGTGCTTCGCGGTCCAGGACTTCGATGTCACCGTCGATCGAGGAGTGTTGAAGTTCGTCGGTTCGCTGGCGCAGGAACATAGGTGCACGATCGAGAAGCCGAGCGGCAATGGTGGATACGAGCCGTTCACGGTCTACTACGACGATCGACTCGCCAAGTCGATCGCGCCGCCGGGAGTCTCCGACTTGTTCCGGGAGCCTTGGCGACAGGTGCGCATCAGTGAGGTGAACCCGGCCTTGGTCGGTGACCTGCCAGCCGGTCCCTAGTCGGCACTACTCTGTCACTCTGAGGCACTCAACCTCGAGAGCCTCGAGAGCAGGAAGTCGGGACCACCATGTTGGCCACGCGATGACGGGGATTCCCCCGGGCGATGATCTGCATCGTCGTCGTGCACGCGACCTTGCCGAGGTCGCTGCGGCACGCGTGCTCGAGGGGCGCGCCCATGAGGCGATGCTGCTTGCCTGGGGAGCAGATCTGGAAATCCTGCAGGAGTGTGTCCGCCAAGCTCTCGTCGATCGCGCCGGACAGTCACCCGCCGAGTACTACGGTGCTTTGGAGCGGGCCTTCGCGGTTAGTGATGGAGCGGTCGTGGCCGAGCCTGTTCCGACGGCTGCCATAGCGCTTGCCCAAGCCCGGGCGATCGCGCTGGAGAGATTGCGGCCGTTCACGGGGGAGATCCACCCGCAGTGGGAGCAGGTTCCCGGGCTCGACGCGGTGGCGGAGTCAACTCCTGGGTCGGCTGAGCAGTTCGCTGCAGTCCGCCTCGAGGGTCATTCATTAACTGAGTTTGCTCGACTGCGTCAGGCGGCCGCTGAGCGCGACATGAAAGCAGCGCTAGTGGCGAGGGTGAAGGGCGAGACGGTGACGGCTATCGAACTGGCCTACGCCGCGGATGTCGCCTCGACCGAGGCCTACCTTGCCGACTCGACGGCCGCCGCGGGAGACACACTTCTGCTCACCCTGGTGTGTCGGTGGGAGCTCATCTTGAAGGCGTTGGGCCGACTTCCGGGCCTGCCCGGCGACTTCTCCTCGGCGGTTCAGCTGGTGCGCGACACCATCACGGGTGCGCTCGCGGCGGCAGATGCGGAGCGTCTGCGTGCGCGTTTCCTCGCGATCTAGGGTCACTCCGTAGGCGCGTTCGGTGTCGTGTCATCGAGCAACCCGGCGTCCTCGATCAGCTTCTCGACATTGGCGACGAGTTCGCTCAACGGGGATTGAAGGACGAAGATCGACCCCTTCAGTTGCAGCGATGCGCCCTGACCGCCCTCAGGTGGAATCGTCACGTTCGTCGTTTCGATGAGCAGCGAACGATCTAATCCTGCGAGATTGTCCAGCAGTCGATTGAACTCAGCGACGGAGCCGCGAACGTTGAGGTCGAGAGTGATCGTGGCGAGGCGGACCGATGGATTCTCTGCACCGGGATCGATCGGGGTGGGCACACCGGTGCTGAGCACGGTGATGTCATTCGCAGGGATCCCTGCGGCCTCTGCAGCCTCGGTGATCTGGGTAAGCAGCGTCGGCAGATCGGCCTCCTGTGGCATAGAGGCGAAGAGTCGTTTGGCATCTTCCGCTGCGGCGGGGATCTCTCGCGCCTGGTCACGTAGCCGTGAGTACCGAGAGAGTGCTTGGACGTTGGCCAACTCGACCTGCTCTGCCTGGATATTCAGGTCGCCCGCGGTCTGGAGCCGAGGTGACAAGGCGAAGTTCCAGGTCAGAGCGGTGAGCGCCAGGAGCGCGAGAATTCCGAACAGGATGGTGAGTCGCACCTTCGAGGTCATGCGCCACCCCCATCGATCGCTTCCGCGGCCAGGAGGATCTCATCGATGCGTTCCTGGCTCAGGGGAGTGACGAGTGCATCGGTGGATACTCCGGCTGTCCCGTTGAAAGAGACTGTGCCGTCCCCGCTGACCGTGGTGGTCGACACGTAGGGGCCGATGAAGAACGGATCGGACTCGAGCCCGAGCAGAAACTCCGACACCTGGGCGCGATCGCGGGCGATTGCGGTGAACGTGAGGCACCCGATGGCGACCTGGGTCTGGAAGGGATTCGGGTTCGGACACGGATTCGGGACTTCACCGGGCACAGGAACGCCGCGATAGTCGACGCTGATCGAACTCATCCGCACCGGTGTGCCGCCCGTGTCACCAGCCTCGATGAGGGCGTTGATCACATCAGCCGCGCGAGGCTGTGCGGCGAGGGTTGTCTCGACGATCTCCTGCTGGGTGCGGATCTGCTCGAAGACCTGGTTGATGGGAGCCAACCGAGCGATTTGAGCCTGAAGCACCTCGTTCTCACTCTGGGCAACAGCGAGCCGTTCCTCTGCCTGCTGGATGGCCGAACCCTGCATCCACCAGAGTCCTACGCCGGCGACGAGGAGAACAGCAAACACGATGGCGAGGATCCGGCGGATCTTTGCGAGCGCGATCGACTCGGCGACGCTCGCTGGCAGCAGGTCAACCCGAGCGAGGGATGGGACGAAGGGAGCGTGCCCTTCATCAGCGCCGGTGCGACCGACGAGCTTTTTGCGCGAGGCGTTCATCGTGGACGCCCCATGGCCAGGCCGATCGCGGCCAGCAGACGGGTGTCCGACGGACGGTGGTGTTCCGCGCGACTGGCAGTCGGCAACCCGGCGAACGCATCGGGCTGCTCGACCGGAACGGCGATCTCTGTAGCGATTCGCTCGGGAAGGCCGGTGAGGTCCATTGATCGACCGGTGAGGGATAGGCGCTCCACGGTCCTCCCTGGTTGCGAGGAGCGGAAGTAGTCGAGGGAGTTCCTGATTTCGGAGACCACGGTCGTCGCCCAGGGATTGACGATCGCGATCACGGACTCCGTGCGTTGATCACGCTCGGGGAGCGCCACGGAGGGAAGCGCCCCGAACACGCTCGATTCGGCGAGGGGCGCCACCAGCGGAGGGGGTCCGTTGAGACCGGTGGCCTGCTTCAACTGCTCCGCCTCCATCGCGTCGATGGAGAGTCGCTCAGCGATCGCGGTGGTGGCCTGGGCGCCGCCGATGTTGCCGATCGTGCGCAGGAAGAGTGGTTGTCCCGCCTGATGGATGGCCATGGTGAGGTGGTCAGCCCCGAGGTCGACGATGGCCTGTACTCCGTCGCTGGCGGATAGTCGTCCTCGGCACATCGCGCGGATAAGGCCGAAGGAGGTGGCATCTGCCTGCTTTGGTTCCAGTCCAGCCTTACGGAGCAGCGTCGAGACATCGAGGACGGCCTGGCGGTCCCCGGCCACGAGCAGGATCCGGTTCATCTCGGTGTCGCGGCCAGCGGACGGATCGGCTGGAAGTTCGGCGATCACGTGATAGCCGAGCGTTGCGGTGGCTGGATCGACAGGAAGGACATCGGCGACCTGGTAGCGCAGGGCGGAGGCGAAATCTTCGGGCGGCATCCACGGCAGGTCGACCTGGCGGGTGAGCAGTCCGCTGTCGGCGACGCCGAACACCGTGCGTCGAGTGGTGAACCGACCCTGCCGCCACAACTTCCGCAGGGCGGAGACGAAAGGCTTCGCCTCCCGTGGCGCTCCGTTCACCACGACTCCCGGGGGCAGGTCGATTGTCGCGACCCGCTCCACGCGGTAGGACGCTGTGGAGTCGTCCCAGGCGACTGAGGCGGCCCGCAGCCCCGTCGCGCCGATATCGAGGCCGACGAACGTGCCGGGGATACCCTCCGTCACGTTGCCTCCCTCACCGCTGCATGAGCCGCCCCCATCTTGGGGCGGTACCACCGGGTATGTCCGTCCCGGTGTGGTCCGACACTAGAGGATGTGCCACTGCCCACAGAACCGCCGCGGGTCACGAGGACTCCTCGGTCCCTCGAGGGCTTGTGCCGACTTGCTGTCGATCGCGGGGCGTCTGACGTCCACCTGAGGGCGATGGTCCAGCCTCGGCTGCGCGTCGATGGCGAACTCATCCCACTCGATGAGTCGACCATCACCGTGGAGCAGATCGAGGACCTGCTGGCCGAGGCGTTGGCGGCCGGTGGCCGGCCTGCGGACGCGTTGGCCGGTGAGGTCGAGGCGGACTGGGGCATCACACTGGCAGGTATCGGACGATTCCGGGTCCATGCCTACCGTCAGCGCGGCACCTGGGCACTCGTTCTGCGTGGCATCGCCACCTCGGTGCCGGATTGGGATGCGCTGCGCCTCCCGAGAGGGGCAGCCTCCTGGGTGCTGGCCCGAGATGGCCTCGTCATCGTCGTCGGGCCCACCGGGTCCGGAAAGTCCACCACGCTGGCATCCCTGGTCGACATCATCAACTCATCCCGGGCCTGCCACATCCTCATGATCGAGGACCCGGTGGAGTACGTGCACGCGGATCGCGTCGCCACGATCAGCCAGCGAGAAGTGCACACCGACACCCCTGACGTTGCCTCAGCGCTTCGAGCCGGTTTGCGTGAGGACCCCGACGTCATCGTGGTCGGTGAGGTCCGGGATGCGGCGACACTGTGGACAGCGCTGCGTGCCGCTGAAACCGGGCATCTCGTGCTCATCAGCCTGCACGCCCGCTCCACACTCGATGCGATTTCCCGTGTCATCGACCTCGTGCCGGCAGCCGAGCAAGGCCTTGTGCGCGGAATTCTGGCCGAGGTGATCAGAGGGATCATCTGCCAGCGTCTGGTCCCCTTCGCCCAGGGGAGCGGCCGGCGAGTGGTGTGCGAGGTGGCCGAGCCCACCGGGCGTGTGCGTGACTGCATCCGTGATCCCGAGGCTCTCTCTACCCTCCCCGAGGTCATCGCCGAGGGTGAGTTCCGCGGGATGCAGAACCTCGAGCAGGATGCTGTACGCCTTGTCCTCGCTGGTGAGATCACCCTGGACGGAGCGGAATCGGTAGTCCCGAACGTCAGTGACCTGCATCTTGCGCTGAGGCGGGCCGGGTTTCCCGTGGACGATCTATCCTCGAACCGTGGAGTCGGTGCCGCGTGGGAGGGAGCACGATGAGTGTCGCTGAAGTCCTCGTCGACCGCGGTCTGGTCACGACCGATCAGGTCGAGGCGGCCCGCGCCACCGCCGATGCGATAGGCGACTCGGTCGTGAGCGTCCTCGTCCAGCAGGGCGCTGTCCCCCGCAAAGAGGTCGTGCGCGCGACCGTTGAGGCAGCCGGCCTCGACTTCATCGAGATCATGGACGTCCCACTCGATCCCACGATCGTGGGGCTGCTCAGTGGCGACCAGGCCCGCAAGTACGACGCGATTCCGCTCAGCCTCGACGGTGAGGTCCTCACGATCGTCACGGATTCGCAAACAGCGATGGACTGGCAGGTCCGAGACGATCTGCAGGCGATCACCCGGCATCCCGTGCGCTTCGCCTGCGCGATGAAGTCAGAGATCACCACACGCATCAATCAGGTCTATCGCGCCGAGGCGGAGCTCGGTGCGCTCGTGCGCGACATGCTGGTGGACAACGACGATGCCGTCGACGTCATGGCACCGGTTGCGGCGAGCACTGATGCGCCGCTGGTGCGCTATGTCAATCTGCTCCTGCTGCAGGCCATCACCGATGGTGCGTCCGATGTTCACGTGGAACCGACGGAGGACAGCATCAGGATCCGTTTCCGAATCGACGGTGTGCTGAAGGAAATGGATCCCGCTCCAAAGGAGATTCAGTCAGCGGTGATCTCGCGGCTGAAGATCATGTCGGATATGAACATCGCCGAGAGGCGCGTCCCCCAGGACGGTCGACTGACCGTCGCCACGCGGAACAGCAAAGTCGATCTGCGAGTGAGCAGCATCCCGACCGTGTGGGGCGAGAAGATCGTCATGCGGATCCTGGACAACTCCGCAGCGCAGATGGCGTTGCCGAACCTTGGCTTCTCCGAATGGAATCTTCAGCGGTGGCGTGAGTCATATGAGCGCCCCAACGGAATGCTCGTGGTGAGTGGACCCACCGGGTCGGGCAAATCGACGACGCTCTACGCCACTCTCAATGCGATCGTCCGACCGGAGGTCAACATCGTCACGGTTGAGGATCCGGTGGAATATCGCATCCCCGGCATCAACCAGGTTCAGGTGAATGCAAAGGCGGGCCTGACCTTTGCGTCGGCGCTTCGGTCGATTCTGCGGTCGGATCCTGACGTCATCCTCATCGGTGAGATCCGCGACCACGAGACGGCGAAAATCGCGATCGAATCCGCGCTCACCGGCCACCTCGTGCTCACGACCCTGCACACCAATGACGCCTCGAGCGTGATGACGCGTCTGACTGACATGGGTATTGAGCCGTTCCTCGTCGGATCCGCATTGACCTGTGCCACGGGTCAGCGGTTGGCTCGACGACTGTGCGAGAAGTGCCGTAGACCAGCACAGATGACTCGTGAAGGCCTCAACGCGGTTGGCTTCAACGCCCCGGAGGACATCCCGAGGAATTTCTACGACGCGGTGGGTTGCAGCAGCTGCGCCTACACCGGTTACCGAGGTCGCATCGGGATCCACGAAGTGATGCCGATCGACCACACCCTGTCCTCGATGGTGCTCCAGGGTGCCTCTGCCGCGGATATCGAGCAGGTGGCGATCGGCCAGGGGATGCGCACACTTCGCGACGACGGGTGGCTGAAGGTCGCCGAGGGCTTGACCACCGTCCCCGAGATTCTCCGGGTCGTCGCATGAGTTCCTCGGGTGGTGGATTCTCCCTACCCATCCACGATCCATCGACGACCTCCGCCGATCCGGTGGCCACGCCGCGACCGGTTGCACCGCCACCGGTTGCGCCACCACCGGTCGCCCCCCCGGCTCCCAGCGATATCGGGATCACTGTGCGAGATCGCGAACGAGGCGCAGGACTAGTGCTCGATGAGTTGCTCATCACCTTGCTGGAAAGCGGTGGTTCCGACCTGCACCTAGCGGTGAAGTCTCCACCCATGTTGCGTATCCATGGGGATCTCGAGCCGATTCCCGGGCATGCGGTGCTGACCGACAGTGATGTCCGCGGCGCGATCTACGGGGTGCTCACCGAGCGGCAGCGGCAGCGCTTCGAAGAGGACCACGAACTCGATTTCGCGTACGAGATGCCGGGAGCCGCGCGCTTCCGGGTGAACGTGTTCCAGCAGCAGGGCTCGATCGGTGCGGTGCTGCGAGCGATTCCCTGGGAGATTCTTCCCCTGGAGAGCCTGGGTCTGCCAGAGACCATCGCAGATCTCGCGATGCTCCCGCGGGGACTGGTCCTGGTCACCGGACCGACCGGATCAGGAAAATCGACCACACTGGCCGCGATCATCGACCGGGCGAATCGCCTGCGCTCAGGCCATATCGTGACGATTGAGGATCCCATCGAGTTCGTGCACCAGCATCGCCGCAGCCTGGTGAGCCAGCGTGAGGTGGGCCGCGACACAGAGTCCTTCGGCGAGGCCCTCAAGCGCGCGCTGCGACAGGATCCCGATGTCATCCTGGTGGGTGAGATGCGTGATCTTGAAACGATTGCCATCGCGTTGACTGCTGCCGAGACAGGTCACTTGGTGTTCGGCACGCTGCATACGAGTTCGGCCGCCTCCACCATCGACCGCATCATCGATGTCTTCCCCGGGGACCGTCAGGATCAGGTCCGCACGCAGTTGGCCAATAGCCTCGAGGCCGTGGTGTGCCAGGTCCTGTGCCGAACGGCCGACGAAGAGGGCCGCGTTGCGGCGACCGAGGTGATGATGGCGACACCTGCGGTCGCAAACCTGGTCCGCGAGGGGAAGTTGCAGTCGATTCCGTCGATGTTGCAGACGGGCTCCCGATTCGGGATGCATACGTTGAATCAGGATCTTGCCCGACTCGTCACCGCAGGCACGATTACCTACGAAACGGCACGATCGAAGGCATCCGATGTTGCCGAACTCGATCAGATCCTGGGGATGAGCAGCGATGGCACAGACTGAGTTCCTCATTCGGGCACGTTCGAAGACCGGCCGCCTCATCGAATCCACCATCCGTGCCTCGAGCGAGAGCGAGGCGTTGTCGATCATTCGACAGCAGGGCGGCGTTCCCATTACCGTGGAGCCGGCGAAGTCGGGGTTGAACCGCGAGATCACTTTTCGCAAGGGCAAGGTGACGAAGAAGGACCTGGCGATCATGGCCCGCCAGACCGCCACCATGCTCTCCTCCGGTCTGCAGATCCTGCGGTGCCTGACCATCCTGTCCGACCAAACCACCAATCCGGCGATGCGCGACCTGCTCCTCGATGTGCGCCAGGAGGTGGAGCAGGGCCTCTCGGTCTCTGATGCGTTGGCACTGCATCAGGAGTTCCCGCCGCTGATGGTGAGCATGGTGCGTGCTGGTGAGGTGGGCGGTTTCCTTGATGGTTCGATGCTGCAGATCGCAGAGCTCTATGAGGATGACGTTCGCCTGCGCGGCAAGATCAAGGCTGCTCTGACCTATCCGATCGCGGTCGGCATCATCGCCGTCATCATCGTGACCGGCATGCTGCTGTTCGTCGTCCCTGTCTTCGCCGATCTGTTTTCCTCTCTGGGTGGTGCACTCCCACTACCCACGCAGATCCTGGTGTTCTTCTCCGATCTGCTGAAGAACCCGCTGTTCCTCATCCCCTTCCTTGTGATCGTGATCGGCGGCTTTGTGACGTTCGGTCGGGTCAAGGATCGACCCGGAGTTCGCGAGGTCATCGATCCGCTGAAGTTCAAGATTCCCGTGTTCGGCCCGCTCGCCCGGAAAATCGCGCTCGCCCGATTCAGCCGTAACCTCGCTGCATTGTTGAGTGCGGGGGTGCCGATCCTCACGACCCTCGACATCGTCGGTGAGACCTCCGGCAACATCGTGATCACCCGAGCGGTTGACGACGTCAAGGAGAGCGTGCGTCAGGGCACCGGCATGGCCAGCCGCTTCGCCCAGCATCCGGTGTTCCCGGTGATGGTGGTGCAGATGATCGCCGTCGGCGAGGACACCGGCGAGATGGACACGATGCTGAGCAAGGTGGCCGACTTCTATGAGCAGGAGGCGGACGCCACCGCCGATCAGCTCACCAGCCTCATCGAGCCGATCATGCTGGTCGCCTTGGGTCTCGTGGTCGGGGCGATGGTCATTGCCCTGTACCTGCCCATTTTCTCGGTGTTCGAGCTCATCAACGGCTGAGCCGCACAGCGTCGGCGCCAAAAATCGGGCCGAATTTCGGGTGGGAACGGGGTTCAATGGGCCGAATCGGGCCGATACCTCACTCGACGGCGGCTACCGCACGGGTGGCGGCCACGAGATCGATGAGGAGTTTCACATGCTCACCCGCCTTTACCGGATGCAGGAGGAGGAGAAGGGCTTCAGCCTCATCGAACTCCTCGTGGTCATCGCGATCATCGGCATTCTGGCCGCCATCGCCATCCCGATCTTCCTCAGCCAGCGCAATTCTGCCCGTGATGCCTCGGTGAAGTCCGACATCAACGGCGCTGCGAAGGCTATTGAGACCACCTACGTCACCCAGGGCTCATACCCGACTGCGGCGGCGTTCGCCACAGACGACGCGATCCAGGTCAGCGGTGGCAACACCCTGTGGTACGCCACTGACGGCTCCACCTTCGAGGTCTTCGGCTGCAACGCTGAATCCGGGGAGCAGTACGAATACGACTCCGGAGCGGGCGGCCTGAACGACACCCCAACCACAAACGCCGATTGCTCAACGACACCGACCAGTGCTCTAGGCACCGTGACCACGATCCCGTAGGTCACCTCGACGGCAACGTCCGTGAATTCGGCCCCCTGAGTTCCCTCATGGAACCGGGGGGCCGAATTCGCCGTCTATGCAACTGTTCGAGTGACATCCAGGCCCGTCGGGCCCTACACTGAAGTACGCATACCCCCGGGGGTTAGCCGGGGCAGCAGGAGGAGGGGCCATGACTCAGCAGTCGCGTCCTGCAGTGGTGCCGGCAAGCATCGAATCCAGCGTCGAGATCGGCCTCCGCCTCGCCGCCACCCCCGCCTCCTCGGCACGTGCGGCTGCGTCCCTGGCCTCGGTCATCGCCGAGCACCCCGGTGTGGGCAT
>Ga0075480_10001725_pt1 | contig 13895 bp, 13 predicted proteins | sample DEB08_DNA_7_FD_81590 | JGI IMG/M metagenome (GOLD analysis project Ga0075480, IMG submission 81590) | Aqueous microbial communities from the Delaware River and Bay under freshwater to marine salinity gradient to study organic matter... | ecosystem: Environmental > Aquatic > Marine > Coastal ... | reverse complement strand
GTCCTCATCCTCATGGCCTCCGCCGCCTATGCGCTGGGCTTCCTGCTGGACTACCCCTGCATGTCCAACGGCTGGGTGGGCCCGGATCGCTATGAGCATCTGTGCTACTCCGATATCCCGCCGCTGTATTCGTTGCGCGGCTTTGCCGACGGCTACCTGCCCTATCTGCAGACACCCCCCGATGGTCAGCCATTGGAATACCCGGTGCTCATCGGCATTTTCATGCAGGTCATGGCCTGGATCACTCGGGGCCTGAACGCGGTCATCCCTGATCTCAACACCGGTCTGGCGTTCTTCACGATCACCGTCGTCGCGCTGCTGCCCTTCCTCATCATGGCGGTCATCGCAACCGCGCGCACCGTTCGTGCCCGACCCTGGGATGCCGCGATGGTGGCGCTCGCCCCCTCGGTGATCCTCGTCGCGACGATCAACTGGGATCTCCTCGCGATCGGTCTGGCCGCAGTGTCCATCGCCCTGTGGGCCCGGGAGAAGCCGACCTGGGCCGGGGTGTTCCTTGGTCTGGCGATCGCTGCGAAGTTCTATCCGGTGCTGTTCCTCGGGCCATTGCTCCTGCTGTGCCTGCGGTCCGGGCACATGCGGGCATTCGCACGCCTGCTTGCGGCGACGATCATCACCTGGTTGGTCCTCAACGTTCCGTTCGCTATCGCGAACACTGAGGGCTGGTCATATTTCTATACCTACTCCTCCGAGCGAGGCGCCGACTTCGGCTCGCTCTGGTACGCGGTGAGCCTCTGGGGCGGGCCGAACATCCCGGTCGACTCACTCAACGTCATCGCGCTGGGGTCACTGTTGGTGCTGTGCGCGGGGATTGGGCTGCTCATCCTCTTCGCTCCCCGACGGCCGCGACTAGCCCCGATGCTCTTCCTTGTCGTGGCCGCGTTCTTGCTCACCAACAAGGTCTATTCGCCCCAATTCGTCCTGTGGTTGATCCCACTCGCCGCCCTGGCTCGACCGAAGTGGCGGGACTTCTTGATCTGGCAGGCCGCAGAGGTGGCCTACTTCGTGGCGGTGTGGTGGTTCCTCGCCGGATACGGTGTCGAGGATGCGAAGGGTATGACACCGGAGTGGTATGCCTTCTTCGTCTTCGTGCATATCGGGGCGACGATCTGGTTCTCCGCTCTGATCGTCCGCGATGCGCTCTATCCGGAGTTCGACATCGTCCGAAACGATGGGGTACGCGCGGACAGAGATGATCCCGGCGGCGGAGTTCTCGACGGTGCGCCTGATCACCTGCCCTGGTCGAAGATCCCCGGCTGAGGGCCGCGATGGCCTAGCCTTCCCCCATGACGTTCCTCTCCCCCCGCCACATGGCGGCGCTCGCCGCGGCCGCGGTCGTCGCCCTCGCCGGTTGTTCAGGCTCGGACTCTTCTGGCGGTTCCTCTCCCGCGCCAGAGGCGCTGCGCGCCGAACAGATTTCCCTGCAGTTGGAGTCCTCAATCGATCAGGACAACACCACGGCCTTCAGCGAGCAGCTCGATGCGCGCTGGGCGGAGATTTCGGCGTCAGCCGACCTCAGCAATCTGTCGACGTCGTCCACCATCACGTCGTCCGATGGCTCCGTGGTGATCTCTGGCGGCGGCGTCACCTGCACGGTGAGCGTCGTGAATGAGCCACCGGCAGTCGATCGCAACTGCGTCGACGGTTAGTTCAGGTCTACGACAACCGGAGCATGGTCGCTGGGCTGCTTGCCCTTGCGGGCGTCCCTATCGACATAGGCATCGCGCACCCTCTCGGTGAAGCGGGCGTTGCCGTAGACCAGATCGATGCGCATCCCGAAGCCTTTGTAGAACGAGCCATTTCGATAGTCCCAGAAGGTGTAGGGCTCGCCCTTCAGCGCTCGTGGCATCACCTCGGTCATCCCGGTGGCTTCGAGATCGGCGAGGGTGGCGCGTTCGGCCGGGGTGACGTGGGTGGACTCGGCGAACAGCGAGATGTCCCAGACGTCCGCGTCGGTCGGGGCGATGTTGTAGTCGCCGATGATGGTGAAGGGCTGCTCCGGGACTGCTGACATCTCTGCGATGGCCGTGTTACGCATCACCCGGAGCCAGTCGAGTTTGTAGGAATAGTGAGGATGATCGGGCTCGCGACCATTTGGCACGTAGACGCTCCATACGCGCACTCCATCGCAGGTCGCCCCGATCGCGCGCGCCTCAACAAGGTCATCGAAGGCCGGCTGCTCCGGCAGATCGCGGGTGACGTCCTCGAGCCCCACCCGGCTGAGCAGGGCGACTCCATTCCATCGACCCTGACCGTGTGCGGCCACCTCGTATCCCAGGGCCTGAACGGGCATGACGGGGAAATCGTCCGTGGTGCACTTCAACTCCTGCAGTCCGACCACATCGGGCTGGGCGGCCTCTAGCCACTCCAATAGCCGTGGGAGTCGGGCGGTCACAGAGTTCACGTTCCAGGTGGCAATGCGCACACCGGCCAGGTTAGCGGTGATCCCTGCGCCCTCACAGTTGCTAACTGGGTGCCCCTTTGACCCTTTCGGTTTTCCTCCGCGGTGGAGTAACGCCCAGTGACGCTCCGTAACATGGCTACATGCGCCGATTTGTTCCCATGGTCACTGCCCTCGTCACTGCTGTTGCAGTGACACTGCCGGGCAGCGTTGCTGCCGCACCCTCCGTCGAAGCCCCTGTTGCGCCAGCGAACTCCGAGCGGCCGAACTTCATCATCGTGCAGACCGATGACATGACGGTCGAGGATCTCGACGTGATGCCCGCTGTGCGCCAGCTGATTGGTGACGCAGGAGCAACGATGGAGCAGATGCTCACGCCGTTCGCGCTGTGCTGTCCTTCGCGGGCCTCGATGATGACCGGCTCCTATCCGCACAACACGAAGGTCTCCGCGAACTTCCCTCCCGAAGGAGGATTCGTGCCGTGGGAGAGGAACAACGGCGAGAAGCACACCGCCTACTGGCTCCAGCAGGCCGGCTATCACACCGTCCACATCGGCAAGTACATCAACGGTTACGGCATGTACAACAGGCCGGTCGCGCGCACTCCATCCGGCTGGAGCGAGTGGTACGGGACATCCGACCCGTCGACGTACCAGATGTACGGGTTCCGAATGAACGAACCGAGTGGGAGCAAGGTTTACGGCGATTTCTACGTCCAGGACAAGTCGAACTACGGCACCGATGTGTTCACGTCCAAGGCCATCGGCGTGATCAACCGGGCTGCCGAGAGCGACGATCCCTTCTTCTTGCAAGTTGCCTACCTGGCCCCGCACGTGGAGACGATTCCACTCACCGATGGGTCATGGCAGGACAGTTGGGCCGATGTCGACAAACCGGAGGCGGGCTCGGGAATCGATGTGCAGTCGATCCCCCCGCGCCCTGCGCTGCGCCACCAGGACCTGCTCCCCGACATCCCGCTTACCCAGGATCCGAGCTTCAACGAGGCCGATCGCAGCGATAAGCACCCCTTCATCCAGGCCATCCCCCCGTTGACCGAGGAGAAGATCGAAGAGCTGGCAGCGGACAACCGCAGTCGCAAGCTGTCCCTTCTCGCCGTCGACGAGGGCGTAAAGCGGATGATCAAGCGGCTGAGGGTCACCGGGCAGTTGAACAACACCTACATCGTGTTCATGGGAGATAACGGATATCTGCTCGGCCAGCATGCGATCAGTTACGGCAAGTACTTCCCCTATGAACCGGCCCTGCGTATCCCCGCGTTGATCCGCGGCCCGGGCATCGAGCGAAACACGATTGTGAAGAAGGCGACATTCGAAATCGACATCGCCCCGACCGTCCTCGAACTCGCCGGGGTGAAGCCGACCCGCCGCGTCGACGGGAAATCACTTGTCGGCACCCTGATCGATGGCGAGCGCCTGCGCAGTCGTCCGCTACTGCTGTCCAGCGGCCCGCAGAAATCCGCCTCCGGGGCTCAGCTCCCGATGTTCGACGGGGTACGCACGCACAGGTACGTCTGGTGGGTCTACGAGGATGGATTCGAAGAGATGTACGACCTCAGGGTCGACCCCTATCAACTCGAATCGGTCGCGGATGATCCCGCGTACCGGCGCACCCGCTCGGCCTTGATGAGACTGTGGGATCGCCTCGAGGAGTGCACCGGAAAGAACTGCCGGATCCGCACGCCGAGGATCCCCGGTCCGACGGGGTAGGAGAACCGTGTCGCAGGGCATGTACCCTTGTGACGCTCGCCGGGTTCACCCTGGCGTCCTCCTGCTCCGGATCGCCCGGGGCCGATGAGTCCGAAGGAGGTCGGTTGCTGTCATGCGCCGATACGAAGTGATGGTCATTCTCGACCCCGATCTCGAGGAGCGCACCGTCGCTCCCAGCCTCGAGGCCTTCCTCAACGTCGTCAAGGCTGACGGCGGTTCTGTCGACAAGGTCGACGTCTGGGGACGCCGTCGACTGGCCTACGAGATCAACCACAAGCCGGAAGGCATCTACGCCATCCTTGAGGTCAACTCGACTCCCGAGGCAGTGGCTGAACTCGACCGCCAGTTGAACCTCAACGAGGCCGTCATGCGCACCAAGGTGACGCGCCCGGCGGGGGTGTAACCCATGGCCGTCGGCGACATCACCGTCACCGTGGTCGGCAACCTCACCGCCGATCCGGAGTTGCGTTTCACTCCGTCCGGCGCCGCTGTCGCGTCCTTCACCGTCGCGGCAAGCTCGCGCTACCTCGATCGCCAGACGAATGAGTGGAAGGACACCGACCCGGTGTTCATGCGCTGCAGTGTGTGGCGCCAGTACGCAGAAAATGTCGCGGAAACTCTCCAGAAGGGGATGCGCGTCATCGTCCAGGGGCGATTGAAGCAGCGCTCCTACGAGACCCGCGAGGGCGAGAAGCGCACTGTCGTGGAGATGGAGGTCGACGACGTCGGCCCAGCGCTTCGGTACGCGACAGCCAAGGTCACCCGTACAGCCCGCGGTGAAGGCGGTGGCGGCGGAGGCGGCGGCTTCTCCGGTGGCGGAGCACCTGCTGATGACCCGTGGGCCTCAGCCGGCCCCGCCGGTGGCGACGAGCCTCCGTTCTAAACCAAGACTTCCTACCTACTCACGAACTCAGGAGACAACACGATCATGGCCGCACCCAAGCAGCCCATTCGCAAGCCTATGAAGACCAAGGCGTGCGTGTTCTGTGGCGAGAAGGCTCAGCCCATCGATTACAAGGACACGAACATGCTGCGCAAGTACATCTCCGACCGCGGCAAGATCCGTGCCCGTCGCGTCACCGGATGCTGCACCCGGCATCAGCGTGAAATCGCAGTCGCCGTGAAGAATGCGCGCGAGATGGCACTGCTGCCCTACACCGCGACCGGACGATAGGAGTTCTGACAGATGAAGCTCATTCTCACGAGCGAGGTCGTCGGACTCGGCGCCCCCGGTGACATTGTCGAGGTCAAGGACGGCTACGGCCGCAACTACCTCATCCCCCGCGGCTTCGCGATGCCGTGGACCAAGGGTGGCGAGAAGCAGGTCGTCGCCATCAAGCGCGCGCGTGATGCGCGTGAGATCCGCGATCTCGGTCACGCCCAAGAGGTCAAGGCCCAGCTCGAGGATCTCGCTGTGGTCGTCAACGCGAAGGCGGGCGACTCCGGCAAGCTCTTCGGCTCGGTGACCAACGCCGACGTTGTCGCAGCAGTCCGCAAGGCTGGCGGCCCGCTTCTCGACAAGCGAGCCATCGAGGTCGCGGCGATCAAGACCGTGGGCAGCCACAAGGCGACGGTCCGGGTTCATCCCGAGGTGACCGCCTCGGTGACCTTCGAGGTTGTCGCCGACTGATCCCTGTTTCACCGCATAGTGCCCGCTGCGTGCTGCAGCGGGCACTTTGCATTCAGCGGGGTATCACTCCGCTGACGATGAGGCCCTCGCTTGCTGCTTCCACCATGTCCAGCACCTCATCGAAGCTGCCGGCGTAATAGGGATCGGGAACCTCGAGATCGGGATGCGGCTCGGTGAGGTGGGACAAAGCCGGGTCGAAGCTCCTCAGCATTCGCACCGGAGTGTCGTCCTGTGCTCGAGCGCGCAGGGCCAGCACATCACGGTAATTCGCCGAGTCCATGACGACGATGAGGTCGCGGTCGGCGAACCATTCGGTCGTGATCTGGCGGGCCTCGTGGTCGAGGTCGTAGCCACGCGATCGCAGTGTCCTGAGGGTGCGTGGATCGGCATCATGTCCAACATGCCACCCTCCCGTCCCCGCGGAGTCGATGACGACATGAGTGAGACCTGCATCCATCACGCGGGCTCGCAGCACCGCCTCTGCCATGGGGGATCGGCAGATGTTGCCTAGGCACACTGCTGTGATCCGGTAAGTCATGCGCGAACCTCGGCCCACCATGAGTCGAACAGCGCATGACTTTCGGCGCGCTGCTGCTCATGTCGTTGCTCGGCGAGAGCGATGAGGGGTTCGGCCTGCGCCTGCGGCGTATTCAAATCACGGGCGATGCCGAGCATGATGTCGGGGGTGAACTCCGGGTGAAACTGCACGCCCCAGGCCCGATGCGCTCTCATCGCCAGCGGTGCATGTGGTGTGACGGCGAGCGCCTCTGCATCAGCGGGGATGCTGAAGCGATCCTCGTGCCACAACGCCCAGGGCGCGCGGAGGGCAGGCAGATCACTTGCTGGCGTCTCCCAGCCGAGAACCCGGATGGGCATTCGTTCGACTGTGCCGCCCAGTGCAGCGGAGAGTACCTGTCCGCCGAAGCAGATGCCCAGCATCGGTCGATCCTGGTACACCCAGCGGCGAACAAGTTCTACTTCTGCGTCGATAGCAGCGCGATGCTCGTCGGTCCGATGGTTATCCGCGAGAGTCCAGATGGATCCCATGACGATGAGGACGTCGGCGTCATCCGCGGCATCGATGGCGAGGACGTCATCACGGATCAGCCGCTGGGTCGAAAAGGAATGCTCCTCGAGCCAGTCTCCGAGATGGCCGAGCTCGGCGGCGATCTTCGGGTTGGCGACGACGGCTGCGGTGGGCACGTCGGGCATCATGCCACTCCGTTAGGAGCGCGTCGCGCCGGTCACCAGCCAGGTCGATCCCCGTGCGCGCCAGCCGAGGATGATGGCGCGGACGAGCAGGAACCACGCCATCGCCCACCACAGTCCGTCGTGTCCAAGATCGCTGATGAGGACCAACCAGGCGGCGGGAATGAACAGCACCATCACCGCGGTTTGCGCTATCGCCAGGAATCGCATGTCCCCAGCACCGATGAGAACACCGTCGAGTGCGAAAGTGAGCCCGGCGAGCGGCTGCTGGAGGGCAAGGACGAGCAACGCGGATGAGATGAGACCCATGACGACCGCGTCGTCACTGAACCAGCCCGGCAGCCAGGGACGAATGACCAGGACGAGGATGAGCAGCACTCCGCCCAGCGCGGTGGAGTACTGCACGAGCCGCCGCGTGACATAGCGAGAAGTCTCGATGTCGCTAGCGCCCAATGTTCGACCGAGGAGCGCCTGACCGGCGATCGCGAGTGCATCGAGGGCGAGGGCGAGCGCGAAGAACAGCGTGGAGGTGACATGCCATGCGGCGAGCGTGTCATCGCCCAGCCGTGCCGCGACGGCAGCTGCGAGGAGGAACACCACGCGAAGCGCAATGGTGCGGATGAAGAGCGGAACCCCGTCGCGAACCGAACGAAGCACCCCCGCACCGCTCGGTGTCAGCCGGGTGTTCTCCCTGCGCGCGATGCGCAGGATGACCGCGCCATAGGCAATGAGACCGAGCACCTCGGCTGCGGCGGTGCCGATTGCGGAGCCGGCGATGCCAAAGCCCAGACCGAGAACGAGCAGGACACTCAGGACCAGGTTCAGCCCAACCTGGGCGAGCGTGACGTAGAGAGTTGTCGCGGTGTCCTGCAGGCCTCGCAGGACGCCGACCCCCGCCAGCACCCCGAGCATCGCGGGCATCGAGAGGGCGATGATCCGCAGATAGGTGACCGACTGCTCCGTCGCGTCGGCGGAGGCTCCGAGTGCAGAGACAAGTGGCTCAGCGGCGAGGAAGACGATGATGGCGAGGATGACCCCGAGCCCGAGGCCGAGCACCATGCCATCGATGCCCTGCGACAGCGCTCCGGGGCGATCACCCGCACCGAGGCGTCGAGCAACCGAGGCGGTCGTGGCGTAGGCGAGGAAGATGCACAGGCCCACGACCGTGGCGACGACCGTGGTGGCGGCCCCGAGGCCCGCGAGGGGGATCGTGCCGAGGGTTCCCACGATCGCAGCGTCGATGAGGAGGAACACCGGATGGGCGATGAGCGCCCCGAACGCGGGGATAGCCAGCCGCCAGATTGAAGCGTCGATCCCCCGGGTCGAGATCGGCTGATCGGAGGCCATGGAAGGTGAACCTACTCGCTGTGGATAACCGGGGGATTCCGGATGGCCGAACCTCACCGTCGTGGATATCCCGTCCCCCGCAGTTCACTTTCGCGCAGGCATACAGAAACCTTGTAATGAATTTTTCTCCACATGCCTGGGATTATGATTTCCCACGTCAGCGAATCAAAAATCTCTAATCGCGGAGACAATCCCCAGTGATATCCCCAGTTGCCGCACGGTTTTGTGGGCGTGTTCCCCCAACTGTCCACAATGTTGTCCACAAGCCTGGTGGACGGGTGTCGGAGCGGCCTGATAGACCGTCTCTCGTGAGTGTCGCCGAATTGCCAGGTTCCTATCAGGAACCGGCCTCCCCTGACCGTACGCCCCCGCAGGACATCGCCGCGGAGCAGTCGGTGCTCGGGGCGATGATGCTGAGCAAGGACGCGATCGCCGATGTGGTGGAGCTCATCCGCGAGAATGACTTCTACCGACCCGCCCACGCGACGATCTACTCCGCCGTCCTTGATCTGTATGGCAAGGGTGAGCCGGCCGATGCGGTGACGGTCTCCCATGAGTTGACCCGCACCGGTGAGCTCGCGCGGATCGGTGGCGCCCCCTATCTACACACGCTCGTCTCCATGGTGCCGACCGCAGCCAACGCGGAGTTCTATGCCCGCATCGTGCGCGAGCGCGCCATCCTGCGTCGCCTTGTCGAGGCCGGCACTCGCATCGTGCAGATGGGCTATACCGGCGAGGGTGAGGTCGACGATGTCGTCGATCGTGCCCAGGCTGAGGTCTACGAGGTCACCGAGCGCCGCACCGCGGAGGATTACCTCCCCTTGCGCGATCTCATGGATGGGGCGCTCACCGAGATCGAGGCGATCTCCAATCGCGGTGGCCAGATGGTGGGCGTGCCGACCGGCTTCGCCGACCTGGACTCGCTCACCAATGGTTTGCACCCCGGGCAGTTGGTGATTCTGGCGGCCAGACCCGCGCTTGGAAAATCAACGCTTGGTCTGGATATTGCCCGCTCGGCGAGTATCAAGAACAACCTCACCAGTTGCATCTTCTCCCTGGAGATGAGCCGCAACGAGATCATCATGCGCCTGCTGTCAGCAGAGGCTCAGGTGGCGCTTCACCACATGCGTTCCGGTTCAATGTCCGACGCCGATTGGACGAAACTGGCGTCGAAGATGGGCACGGTCAGCGATGCGCCACTGTTCATCGACGACTCTCCGAATCTCACCATGATGGAAATCCGCGCGAAATGTCGGCGCTTGAAGCAGCGGCATGATCTCCGGCTCGTCGTCGTCGACTACATGCAGTTGATGACCAGCGGCAAGCGAGTGGAAAGTCGCCAGCAGGAGGTCAGCGAGTTCTCACGTTCCTTGAAGTTGCTGGCCAAGGAACTCGATGTCCCGGTGATTGCGATCAGCCAGTTGAACCGTGGTCCCGAGCAGCGCACCGACAAGCGACCGATGCTTGCCGACCTGCGCGAATCGGGCTCGCTCGAGCAAGATGCGGACATGGTGATCTTGCTGCACCGTGAGGACGCCTATGAGCGCGAATCCCCTCGCGCAGGTGAGGCAGACTTCATTGTCGCCAAGCATCGCAACGGCCCCACCTCGACGATCACCGTCGCATTTCAGGGCCACTACTCTCGATTCGTCGATATGGCCGGCCAGTAGTTCACCGACGTGGGCCGGTGATCACGGCGAGGGCGTTCTCCAGTGGTCCCCTAGCAAACCGCTTCATCCAGAGCCAGGCAAAGATCGAGAGGACGACCCACGAGGCGATCGCTATCGCCACAACCGCGAGGGCTCCCCAGTCGCCGAAGTAGCCCAGGCCGTATGCGCAGAACACCAGGGACAAGATCACCGACTCTCCGATGTAGACGGTGAGAGACATGCGACCAGCCGGTGCCAGGAAACCCAGAGCCTGAGATCGGCGCGCGAGCAGCAGCGCGATGCTGCCGACATAGCCCGCGGTAAGAATCGGCGCTGTCGTGATCCCTAATGCGAGTCCGGCTGCGCCGCCGGGGGAATACGGATTCCCGTCCACGACCGCCTGGGTCTGTAGGAGTCCGGCGATGATCTGCAGCGGCAGCCCGATTCCCCAGCCCCAGATCGCCAGCCGACGCCATAATTCGACGTTCGCCTGCGGGTCTGCAAGCAAACGGCGTCGAGACGCCTGCAATCCGAGGAGAAACGCGGCGAAGGCCATCGGTCCCTGCAGGAGCAAGACGCTGAACAAGACCGCGGGCAAAGCCTCGAGCCTCGCGATGGACGCCTCAAGGAAAGTTCCGTTTGCCAGTGCCGACTGCAGATCAGGCAGGGCTGAACCCTCGGTGGGAAATGCAGCCGTAAGCGTGCTGAGTGCCAGGACGAGGAACACCGACACCGCGACCGAGGCGATGATGAGTGCGCGCAGGACATCGTCGGAAGAGCGCGACACAAAGAACAGCAGCAGACCGAGGATCGAGTATGTGATGAGGATGTCTCCGACAAAGAAGAACACCGCATGCGCGAGACCGAACAGGAACAGCCCGATCATGCGTCGGAGATAGCGGCGCCGATTCGCCGGCCTCTGATCTCGAAGGATGAAGGAGGCGCTATAGCCGAACAGAAAGGAGAAGAGCAGATAGAACTTGCCCTGGGCGAAGATGAACACGCTCGCGGTCGCAAGAGTGTTCCCGAATCCTTGCGCCGACTCTTGCGTCGGGCCGTCGGCGCTTATCCCGAGGAAGGCGACATTGACGACGACGATGCCCAATAACGCGATGCCCCGAAGCCGATCGGGGAGTGCCTCGCGTGGAGTGGGCTGGGGCATCAGTTCGCTTCCGCGGTAACGCCGGCCGGAGGAATTGACACGGGAATCGGGGAATCACAGGTTCGGGGAGCCTCCATCCCGGCGAAGCGATCCGCGATCCAGGACACGACCTCCGGTCCTGCGGTGATGGCCGCCTTCTCGTGGGTGACCTCACCCATCCACAGCATCGACACCGTCGACCCAGCGGCGCACCAATTGTTCAACAGGACCGCATTCGGCCAGGCCAGCACTACGTTGTCGGCGGTGCCCTGCGCGAGGAAAACCGGCATATCGGTGGGCATGGCCGGGGGTGTTTGCTGGGCAATCACCGCTGCCCAGGCTGGTTCATCGAGGGGACTGAATTCGAAGAAGGCCTGGCCGAGGCTGTCGCGCGCTATTGCATCGAGTGCAGCGGCGGCGATGCACACTTCCGCAATATCGGGGTAGATCGATTCCGCTCGGGCGGTGAGTAACGGCTCGAGCGGAAGATCGGGATCGAGGGCACGCCACCCGATGACAGCCTCTGGTCCGATGGCCCAGGCGATGGGACCGGTCCACTGTGCATCGAGGATCAAACCGAGCTCACCCGCCGGTGCCGCGGCTGCAACTCCGAGCAGATTCAACTCAGGGGCATAGTCGGCAGCGAGGTGCCCACTCCACAGTGACGAATGCCCGCCCTGCGAATGTCCCCACACGACGTAGTCGTCACTCATCTGTGTTCCGGGAAGTTGCTTCGCCGCTCGAATGGAATTCACCACATCGCTGACCTCTGCCTGCGCGACGAGATACTCCTCCGGCCCTGGCGTTCCGAGGCCGGTGTAGTCCGTGGCTGCGACCACCCAGCCGAGACCCATCATCTGCTCGATCCAACCGGTCATGTCGTTGAGTGGATTCGACGAACGTGAAGGTGCGCACTGGGGGCCCATCCCGAGCGTTCCATGGGCCCAGCCCACGACCTTGCGGCCCTCGGCTGGCGCGGGTGCATCAGGAATGAAGACCATTCCACCAGACACTGCGAGATCACCGCTGGGGCGTTCAGAGACGTAGAGGATGCGATGAACACTGCCCCCATCGACGTCGACGTCGGTCATCTCCTCGGTGCGGATGAGATCACCTGGGGAACCCGCGATGGGTGTCGGCGGGACGTAGAAGGATTCGATCGAGCGCTGTTGGGCGTCGATACGCAACTGAGTCACCGCTCCCCAGATCGTCACGGTTGCTGCGATAGCAACGATGATGACGAGGAAGCCGAGACCGATATTCCGCAGGGTGCGCATATCCGGTGAGGTTAGCGGCTTCAGCAAGGGTCCGAAGTCGCCGGTCGAGGATCTCCTCGATCGGCCGTGACGCCCTCGGTTCACCTCAGCTCTCGCGAGCGAATGCAGCATTGGTGGAGATCGATGTGGACCCGATCGACTGGTTGCTTCCGTGGTGGTTGGGACGGCCGAAAAATATTGCGAATACTGGAAAATATTCGTGTCAGGTGCTTGACAGGATTCTGGGCTTCATGGTGTACTTCGTACAGGTGTTCCGGTTCGACAGCGTCGCTTCTGGCCGAGGCGGATGACTGATCGGACAGATGGCCGCGATCGATGTTGATCGCACTGTGATGAGTGAATGAGACACCGGGATGTTCCTCCCGGCCCCTGTTGGGGACACCTTCGCCAACTAAGACTGTTCGTTCCTGTGCGCTAGTCGCGCGCGGACCGTGGTGTGGTGGAGGTGATCGTGGTGTCGATTCCGATGGTGCCGGGTCCTGCGCTGACACCCGCTGATCGCCTGGCGATCATTGACGAGCAGCTCTCCGCACTGGCCGAGATGCCCGCGGTGGAGCGCGCGCAGGGTGATCACCTGGCCATGGCGCACCGGATGCTCACCGTCCGCCGCCGCGTGGAGGCGGTGACCGCGCAGTCGTTGGATGCGATGGCGTGTTCGGGGGAATGGTCTTCTCGTGGTGGCGCCCGCTCGGCGGCGGCGTGGCTTTCGGGAGCCACCACCGAGGCACCCGGTGTGGTGAAGGAACTCCTCGCCAACGGTGCCTTCACTCGCCGCCATGGGGATGTGGAGGCTGCTGCGGTGGCCGGGGAACTGTCTCAGGCCCATGTGAGTGCGTGGCGGTCAGTCAGGGGGAAATACACCCGGATCGGGATGATGCTGGATGCCGCGACCGGTCACATCCTCACCTGGGCCAGTGAGTTATCCCCGAAGGGTTTCCATGCGGCGCTGGTGGAGTTCGCCCACCGCCTGGACCCTGACCTGGTCGATGATGTGGAGGCGAAGAAGCGCCGCCGGGTGTTCCTCGACGCCACCGCGACCCTGGACGGATACGTCCACGTCGCGGGCCTACTCGATCCGGTGACCGGGGGCGTGTTCCTCCACGCCCTCGAATCAGCCCGACGCGCGGGCACGGAGGCTGACGCTGAACCCGACGCCAAGGGCGATGGGGACACGGGCAATGAGGATGACAACGCGACTCTCCCCGACAGTGAGGGTGAGGCTGCTGATCCGCATGCTGATCCCGCCCAGGCTGGGCGGTCGATCGGCGAACGTAACCCTGAAGCCCTCCACCGCATCCTCGCCGCCGCAGCCGCGGCGACCGGGGACAACGGTCTGCCGGCGATCAACGGGGCTCGGCCCCGGGTCAGTGTGAACGTTGACCTGGACACCCTCACCGGGGACACAGCCGCCGGCATGGGCTGGTTGCAGCGCTTCGGCCTGCCCACCACCCCGATCACCTCACGCATCACCCAGATGCTGGCCTGCGACGCCACCC
>Ga0075480_10001723_pt1 | contig 13901 bp, 16 predicted proteins | sample DEB08_DNA_7_FD_81590 | JGI IMG/M metagenome (GOLD analysis project Ga0075480, IMG submission 81590) | Aqueous microbial communities from the Delaware River and Bay under freshwater to marine salinity gradient to study organic matter... | ecosystem: Environmental > Aquatic > Marine > Coastal ... | reverse complement strand
ATGCTTTTTCTTATCTTGTTCTTTTTCTCTATCGATGGTTGTTCTTGCCTGTTTGACAGCATCTTCTTTCTGAGCGCGAACACCACGAAAGTCTTGACTAGGGAAGACTGTTTTCGATTTACCTGTTCGTGGTTTATCAAAACTCAGATGTTTTGGTAGTTTACCTTTTTTAATCATGTCTTGCATGAAGTCGATGACGAGACGAGGACGTTCAATACCCATCTTACGCAGATAGTCAAACGCACCAGTTGAACCCGCTTTCGGGTTCTTGCGTCTCCAGTTCAGGTAACCCCGAACCGCTTTCTCGTATCTCTTTTTATTATAGACCTTCTTGTCCATCCACTGGTCAAATGCTGGCATCAAAGTTCCGCCGATAGACTTGTCACCGAATGCACCAGTCTTACCAAAGAACTTTTCGTCTACACCTTCCATTGGTGTATCCTTCTTATACTTCTTGACTAGTTTGTCTGTGCCTTCTTCACCCGCACCAGACTCACCATACATTGCCCTAAATGACTTGGTATACTTAGATGGTTTGGTCTTTGCACCCTTATCGCCTGGCGCTGGTTTATATGCAGACGCATCATTATCGTCTTTTGCAGTGCCTTTCTTGAAGTGTGCGGCGCGTTTCTTCTTGGTCGCGACAGACATATCGTCACCTTCCGCATCCTTCGCATAATACTTCTTAGGTTGTGTCCCCTTGACATCTTTTCCAATCTCAGGGTCTTGAGGTGCTTTCTTCTCAACCAGTTCTACTGCGTCCAACCACTTACGAAGTTTCTTCTCACCACATTCAACAATGACATAGTTCGCACCTAATACGGATACGATACCGACTTCATCACTTTCTTTGACAACAACAGTATCACCAATCTCGAACAACTCACCAGAGACATATGCCTCACGAGTATCATCCAGTTTACCCAAGTCGATGTGGCGTTTGAATGAACGTTCCTCTTTCAGACCCATACCCTTACGAACATCGTTGAAGAGTCTGCGAGTGTCCTTGTCGGACATAGACTTTGGAATACCCTGTGAGAATACTTGATAGTCATTGTCGGATACAGCTTGACGCATCTTACTTGCAGACATACCCTCGACACCTTCGGCATCTGGGTCACGTCTACCAGCGGATACAACATCAATTGATTCAAAGTTATAGAACCCGTGACGTGATTTCTTACCATTGTATTTGTTCAACAGGACATCAAAGGTTCTTATCTGGTCACCACCGACAACCATCGTGATTCTCTTATATCCTGCATCATACAACTTGGTTGCAATATCAAGTGCATTCTTACAATTCTTGTCTACGATAATGTTACGACCATTCTTTGGGAACATCTTGCGTAGGTGTTTGATTTTGTCTGAATATGACAGAGGGTTTTTCTTTGCGTCTTGGGACTGCGACACATAAATCTTATAGTCTGCACCCTTAGACTTCTTGACCAAAGCGTCAATCAGTTTGCCATGACCAATCGTTGGCGGATTCATCCGTCCAAACGTAAAGAAGACTTCGCGTTCTTCTTCTACCAAATATTGACTGAAATTCTTAATCACTCTTCTTTGCGCCTCTTTTTCTTGCGAGTTCTGACTTACGAACCGTTGGAAGAAGTTTCTTCGCGATTCTGTCAATGCGTGAACCCATTTTACCTACACGCTTCTCAATCTCTGCGCGGCGAGCTACTGACAACTCAGACTTATCTATACCCTTAGTAATCTTCTTGACGATTGCCTTACGAGCCTGACGGCGAGCGCGTTTCTTTAACGTATCCATATTCGCAACACGGCGTGCTGCAATCTTACGTCCTCGCGCAATCTTCGCTTTATTCTTCTTGAGATTTCTTGCCAGTTTACGGCGTTGTTGGACAGTGAGTGCTTCTGTCTCTATAGGCGCATGGGTGGAAGAATACTCTGCATCCGTTCCTGCACCTATATCACGCTTACGTTTCTTTGCGTTATATGCCTGTTGAGGGTCACCCGTTTGGGTGTAGTCAACGTTGATAAAAGTTTTCAGGCTCATTGGTTTAGCCATCTTACTACCTCTTTGGTTTGTCCCATCCCTTCAGTATATCTGGACTGAAGTTGTTATACGAAAATTCTAAGCGGTCAACCAACTTGACCGCATCACCACCTAATTTATCAATAGCAACAAAACCCTCTGCACCAGTGCGAACCTTATAACCTTTTTTGGTTTGCACAAATGCATCATAGTTTGCAATACTATTAAGTTTATTTATAAGAATTAGTTTTGCTAATACAATATTTTTCTGTAAATCAAACATATTTACAAGAGATTTTTTATTGCGTGTAGAGAAAAACTTCATGATTTCATCCAACTTTGCTTGTTGAACCATGCGTCCCTTCTCCGATTTGCGTTTGTCCATCTCTGCTTTGAACTTGGTGTTAATCCAATTGATGAGGCCCGTGACATGTCTGTTACTATTCGGAATGACCTGACCCTCACGCACGAAGGTGTTATTGTATTGTTCAATCAATCGTGCGAGTTCTTGGTTCTTCTCCAGTTCACGCAAGGTCGAACCCGCGATACTGTTGAACAGTTTACCAGCCGTTGACAAATACTTGGTCACCTCGGCGGTCTCTTTCTTGTTCATTGTCGCACCGCCAGTTTCGCGTAACATCGCATCAGCAGAGTATACATTCTTAGACTGTTTGAACTTCGACACATCAACACCGTAGGATGCCTTCATGCTTTCAAAGTCTTTTCCGTTGTAGGTTGTGTGCCAGACGATTCCGATTTGCGCTTTGCGAACTGTTTCTGCCTGTTCGTATGGGACTGCGTATATGATTGTATTGGGGTGGAAGGTTGTATACTTCTGACCGTCAATCGTTTCATTCTTTAGGTCTGCTTTTGAGAACAGGAAGTCTCCCTGAATGACACCCTTGATGCCCAGTTCAGGTAGGTAACGAAGTGCAGCCTTCATCTTGTCTGCAAGGTCACCTGACATCTCTGCGTCAATCTCTGCGTTGGTCTTATAGACCTTCGGGTTCTTGGCAAAGATACCTTTCTTCGCAACGAAGAACTCACCATCGCGAGGGTCTTGACCACAAAAGATGGCAGGCGCGCCATCCCACTTGACCGATAGTTTTGAACTGGTCTCGCCCGCAAGCATGTCACGGAGTTCACGCAACGCATTGATTGCCTGACGAGTCCCATTCACACCACCATAGAGAACCTTGTCCTCGATATGTGTCATGTGAGTATTCTTCTGTTCATGAAGCGGGCGAATAAAAGATGGGATATTAAGTATCGTGGTCATTATCAGAACCTAATGTTTTTCTTTGTGGAAATTATTGGGGTTGCGCCGAGGAACTTATAGAGTTTACTCGCACCTTTCTTGAAATATGATGAGACCTTACTCCAAGTCCCTCTCACAAAGTTACCAATCTTTTTCATAATGGATACTTCTACCAAGAGTTCTTCTTGGTCATGTTCATAACCCTCTTGCATCGAATCTACAATCAAGGATATCACTGACCAGAAATTATACTCACCAGTTTTCTTTCCCTTTATCTTACGAGACGAGGTTTTGAACCTCGCCTGCAATTTCATTGCATTTGCAATTTTAAGACAATAGTCATCATCATAGACGGAATGTATTACAACCTTACTACCATCAGCAGATGCAACCAACATGAACTCTGCGGCCGCATTAGAGTTTTCACCAAACTTTTCGAACCCAGACATCGCCTCTCGTGCAAATTCAACTTTGAAAGATTTGGATTCATCAAACATCGCACCTAGTTCTGACATTGCATCCTTATGTGCTTTCTCTGCACGATTGACTACTTCATTCGTTCCCGCTTTGATTATCGGTCTTAATTGAGATGGTGCAAGAGTATTTTTTACAAATCCTTCAAGAACTTCTGTGGTCTTTTCATATTGCGGAGATTTCACAAGTTCTGGATTAGAATTTTTGATGGCGGCTTCGAATGTCGCAGTTGACTCTGCTTTACCACCCGACATCAATTGTGCCAGACCAATCTTAACAGAAAATCTTTTATCACCAATCAGAACATCGGTCTTTGGTGTTATGTCAACCGTGCCAAATGATTTCCAGAATGGTGTGAGTTTTGCTTTCGCACGACCATACTGTTCGGCTTTTCCTTTCTTGAGTTCTGGATATTTCTTTAGAACTGCTTGAGCAATCTTACGACCCGCCTCTTGTGCTTGAGGGTTTTCTTGAATTGCTTTGAAAACTTTATCAGAGATGCCGTGGTCTGCACTAGTCATCGGTTTGCCAGTGAGTTCATAGAACCCCATGACAATCGCTGCCTCATAGTCCTCAGCCTTCAGTGCTTCTGTAATGAAATTGTCAAACTTTTGCATCGATTTCCCATTTATATCTACCACTATTTATAAGATTTTTAACACCAACCGTTGGTGTAATCATCTTGATATAGCACTTTTATATCAGAAATCGATTTAGATGTCAAGTCAGAGAGTTGCCATTTGGCATTATTTTTTGATACGGTTGCGTAGATTGATGGTAGGTCTATCTCTAGAATGTCTTCCATCAACGATTTACACTTATCAAAGTCGCGTATGTCGAATACATGGTCATAGTAATGTATGTTACCACCGCAATCATATTGGGAATAGAATTCGGTTAGGGGAATACCCCAATGCACATGTTCCTTAACAATATCGTTGATATCTTTGAATGTCCATTTTAATTTGATGAACTCTTCGTATATCCCTGCGTCATATTGTTGGATTGCAAAGTTCACTCCACTCAACCATCGTTCTACGGGGTCACGTTTGATAGCGAACCGCAATGCGTTGTCTCGCCAGAGGTCACCGTTTCTTTCCACAAACTCTCGGCGGCCATGAAGTTCTGACTGTCCGTGAGGAAAGTATCTGTGGGGATTGTCAGAGGGTGTTAGTTTGTAAGGCAGACCATTGAGGTCAGACCACATGACTTTCAGTGTTGATGAACAGTTCTTCGGTATGATACGAAAGTCTATTTCGTCACCGAAGTATAGGACATTATACCTGTTATCAAAATAAGACTGTCGAATCACCTTGTTCCTCGTTATACTTTTCAATCGTATCCCTCAAAGAATTTATCCAGTTATCGCGATGCTCGACAAAGATTTGTGGTTTATCCATACCATCAACACTTATGATTGTGACTAGTTGGGTGATAGGTTGTCCCGTGCGTTCTTCCCACATGATAGCATATGCGGCTTCCTGCATGAAGTAGTTGTTAATCCAACTCTTCTGTTTCTTCTTCATTGCAGTCTTGAAGTCAATGATGGATAGTTGACCATCGAATTCGGCAACACAGTCTACGCGACCAGCAACGCCTAAGTGAGTTGAGTAGAGAGGTGCTTCCTGTGCGTAGACTGTGCCGATAAAACCATCTAATACTGGTTTCATAACATTGAATGAGTGGATGATGTCTGGAGTATAACCGTCTTTATAGTTCGGGTCATTGTCGATATACTTCTCAGTGATTTCGTGAACACGAGTTCCACGACCCGATGCACGACCAGAGATTTTGTTTGCCTCGGCTTCACCGACACGTTTACGCCATGCGGCGATACTATCCCGCGAGAGAATAGACAGGACAGTGGTAATGGACGGAAGGTCAATCCCTTCGGGGGTCTTATACTTACGTCCAGAGTCGGTTGTCACCGCATTCATTTCAGTTAGTTCTACTTCTTCATGATTAAACATTTTAATTCTCTTGTCTATATCTGTGTTCTGGTTTTAGGTATCGTTCCCACACCGTATCGAATTCATCTTTGGTGAGGTCTTCTTTAATATTTTTAATTGTGTTGAATGTCTTATCATAGTCGCCTGAGTATATATCTTCATACCACATAATCGTTGAATCGACACCATTCTGTTCGATATGCCACATGACATCACATAATCTCCAGTAATGTCGAGCAGTCAAAGCAAGTTTTATTTTATCTACGCCTTCGGTTGGAACATACTTGTCAGCCCAACCATGTTCGATTGCGTTCCTTGCACTGATTGTTGTCTCCTTAAAATTCTCTCTGAATAACAAAATTATCTTATCAAACTCGTGTGCATTCCTTTGAATCCAACCGTCAGCTTGATATGTTATACATTTCATAACACAATCGTCAGGTAATGGGTCTCCCCTTTGGTAGGGTGGTTCAGTCTTCCAAACATTCTCATATAAGTTTTTATTGAATGGTTCAGGTATACCTTCTATCTGATATAGGTTACATAGGGTTGCCCCCAGATTAGTGCTACCCGTTCTACCATGAGTGTATATCAGAATCTTCACTTACGAATACCCTGCATTCTCTCCCGTGCTGCTTTCCACTGAGTATAGGTCAATGGTTTGCGGGCAACACCACACGCGAGTTTGCGTTTGGCGAACTCTTCCTTGAGTATCTTCTTGGCATCTGCACCGATGAATGCGCCGACCAGTTCCAACAAGGCACGGCGGAAAGAACGACCATGATGCATGTGACCCAGACAATGCGTCAACTCATGCAACAGAGTGTATTCGTCCAACCCTGCTTTACTGTCTAGGACTACAGCCCAACCGTCAGTCCAACCAGCAGTGCCACGACCTGTGTTGCGTTCTTTGAGAACGACTGCGGGCTGTTTCATCAAGTCACGCTCTGTGCGACCTTCTAGTTTCCAGACCTTCTGCCACTTCTTAGTCGCATAGATTTGCTTTGCACGTTTCTGCGCTTCTTTCAGATTTTTGAAGTCTTTGACTTTGTATCGTCTCTGAAAGGCAAACTCTGCTTGATAGGTCTTGCCTCGTTCAGAGTCCACTCGACCAGCAGCGCCACGATTTTGTTTGTGACTATGCTTTCGTTTATATTCAGCATACAATAGTTTCAACGCATCTAGTTCCATTGTGCAAGCATCTCCTTTGCTTCTTGTGCCACTTGTGCTTCACGAGCATACGCATCGATTTCCCAAGGCTGGTCATCATACTTTGTATTCGTATGATACTCACCATCCCACTCCGCAACTTTGACCAGACACTCATCAACAATCTGAATGCCGTGGTCATTCAAACGACCACTTGCAATCTGTTGAGCATGAATCATCTCATGAGCAATGTTAGTCTTGATGGTCTCGATATCAAGTGCTTCACCTTGAACGTGCGTAGCAATCTCGATATCGATATCTTCGGCATCACCGTAGCAATAACCACCAGCATCACCGTCACACTTCTTCATCAAGTCAATGCGAATGTCACTGTCATACTTGTCTAAGTCAAGGACTGCCGCAACTGCGCTGATGTAATCTTGAACATCGTATCCATTGTCTTCTAAATAAATATTCATAACAACCTCTCTTCTCACTATACCTTTATAGTATCAGCTCGGGCAGAAATTGTCAAGAACTTTGTTTCGTAACAATATCAATGACTTAGACAGGTGCAACTGCGGGTTCTAGAATGTCTAGGACTCTTAGAACATTCTGCGGTGATGAAACACTGTATGGGTCTTCACCATGATTGTCTTCAAATCCTGGCTCAGGTAAGAACTCTTCGACCACACCATTCTTGACAATCATTGCATAACGCCATGACCGCATACCAAATCCGATATTCGATTTGTCAACCAACATACCCATCTTACGAGTGAACTCGCCCGAACCATCTGGCACGACTTTTACATGTTCGAGGTTCTGGTCTTTCGCCCAACAGTTCATTACGAAACTATCGTTCACTGATACACAATAGACATCATCAATACCATACTTTGCAAACTCACCTTCAGCCATCAGACGCTCAAAGTCTGGTAACTGATATGTCGAACACGTTGGAGTGAATGCGCCTGGCAGTGAGAACACCACCACACGTTTATGTAAGTCTTTACCACCGAACAGAAACGAACTGTTTACTTGTCGCCATTCAAACGGATTGTCTCCACCCAGTTCATCATTACGAACACGAGTTGGAAAATTAACTTTTGGTAATACAACACCTTTATTCATCGTCTTTACTTTCCCTTATACGCCACGGGCGAACATCCTCACCCGCATTTTCATAGTTAGTCACTTCATCTGGAATAGATAGGAAAAAACTTCCCACGACATCCAGAAATTTATTAATAATCCACATCTAACTTCCAATCAATTACTATGTGAATGCGTTCACAATCGGTAGGGTTTGCCACCGAATGCTCTTTTGTATGGTCTATCATATAGACCTTACCTCTTTCCATATGTAACTCATCACCATTATTACTCAGTGTAATATCTGGATGTGTCACAACTGGTATATGTATGCGTTTCTTATCGCCTGTTCTCTCATCACTGTGAGGGTCAATCTTCGAATGAGGATTCATGAGATTAAACACGAACATCATAATCTGACCTTCACCTAAAGATTTCGACAATAACCCCTTGATATCATTAAAGAATTTTCTATCATAATACTTGTCGTATAGATTACCCTTTGTAGGAACATCGGTTTCATAATCACCGTAGTTCATAAATTTTATGATATCTTCTACGCTCCATCCGCTGGCCAGTTCTTCGATAGTTTTATGACTATCCTTTTCGAGGACAGGATACAAAACGGGCAATCGCTCAAGTTCTGAAAAAAACGGAATGTTCTTTTTACTGAACTTGGCAAACTCACCCATCCAGTCAGCGTCATCAATATCTGAGAAGAAGTCAACATAATGACTTACATCAACCTCTCCCAGAACCTTGATTGTTTTAAGATGCGAGTGCATACTCCACAGCTTTCTCAACTGCACGGACTTTGCGTGATTGGTTTGCACCAAACCATGCAGAAGTCAAACGTGTGTCTGCCTCACGACCCATCTTGTGGTCAGTCAGGTAGGTCACGCTATTCAGTGCTTGCCACCAAGTGCCTTCACCAAACTCTGCGCCAGGCTGAGTTTCCAGAACCTCATATGCTTTCTTCGCATTAGTGGTCAGGTCTTCAATCGTCTTCACAGTCACTTCACTCTTACCTTGATAGGTGCGAGGGAATACTTCGTTGTAATACTCAACCAGTGAATCAACTGTGAAACGTTTGGACGAAAGAAACTCTGCGGTCTCTTTATACTGTTGGAACTTCTCATGAGCAATACCCAAAGTCTCTTTTACTGAGTCAGGGTTGAATGCAGTGCGGTGATTCAGAGACACCGAATTTGCAACCTTCTGACCAAGTGACAGTGACAATGTGTTGTTGCACACTACACGAATCGGAGTAAACCGAACATCGATGGACTTACCATACTGGTGTGGGTTAGAGAACAAAAGGTATGAGTCAACTTGGTCACCACCAAGAATATCAAAGGTATCTTTTACTTTCGCAAGACCCCATACCATGTTACCATCTTTGAGTGAACCAGCGGTGTGCATTTCCATGTCACCAGCAAGAACATACTCAGAGAAGAACTCAAACGCTTCACTATTCTGAACGGGATTCCATCCCTTACCGATGACATCCAGAACTTTGTTGTCAGAGGAACGGACAAGTGCTTGTTTGCCTTCCACTGTTGCACCAGACGATGTTACGAGGTCTTCCTTCTCAACTGTCCAGTCCAGACCAGCCTTCTCCATCATCTGACGGGGAGTCAGGTCATTTGATACAGGAACACCAAGACCGTGCCACGGAACTTCTCCTGCGTATGCCATTGTTTCTACTGCATGTGCCATAATCAATCTCCTTCTATTTCTCGATTATGTTCTTATAATAACACAAACTTATAATAAAGTCAAGCGTTTTTTCCAAAAAAAGTTAAGGAAACTCTATCTTTTTTTCCGAAGTTGGGATTGTGTAGGGTGTGTGAGTCAAATGCAACTGCGCGATTTCTTTCCCACTCGACATACTCATCTTTGATTGTTGTCCCCTGTCCTTCGCATCCAATCATATACAGGACACCAGAGCGCTCAAAGTTTTTGTCAATGTGTTGGGGGATTTCCATTCCATATGTCTGAAGTGTAGGAAAGGTCTCTACAGGATGACGAAAGAACGTTATCAATGTGACCTCAATCGACAACTCTTCTCTAATCTTATCAACTATATCACCGAATAAGTCTATCAGATTGTCGCTACGATAACAATCAATCCAGTCTTGGACTGCGTAGTATGCGCCACCCCGTCTTTCGCCGTAATCATACGCGCTATACATTCTACACTCTTGATAAGATTGAACCAACTCCTCAAAAGAGTCATCACTCAGAAAATTATCAACTACTTGGACTGAAGATTTCAATGGTCTCTTCCTTACCCTTCACCTTGATATCACCAATCTTCTTGGTTGGCATATCAATCTGGTCATTCGTGTATGACGATATGATTGTCTTGTAATCTATGTAGTCGCCCCGTGCGGCAGTGGCTTCTAGTCTTGCTGCGAGGTTGACCGCATCTCCAATAACTGAGTAATCAAATCTGGATTCAGAACCCATATTGCCAACAATGCAATCCCCAGTGTTAACTCCAGTCCCCACGTTGATAGGAGGGAGACCAGCTTTTTCATATTTTTCTCTAAGTTCATTTGTCTTCTCCTCAATCTGAATAGCAGACTTCACTGCCATCTCTGCGTGGTTGGGACAAGGCAAAGGTGCGTTCCAGAATGCCATGATGCAATCACCCATATACTTATCTATAGTGCCACCATTGTTCTGAATAATCTTGGTCATCTCATTCAGGTATTCGTTGATTAGATGCACGAGCCCTTCAGGGTCATCGTTATTTTTGTAGTGTTCTGATATCGGGGTGAACCCACAGATGTCCATAAACAGAAATGTCATCTCTTTGCGTTCACCACCCAACTTCATGAGACTTGGGTCTTTGGCAAGCATGTCAACCATGTCAGGTGATAGGTATGTTCCGAACTGACCTTTAATCATCTGCTTCGCTTTGAACTGCGTATAGAACTGAACAAACGAACCATGTGCGAAGATTATAACAAATGTTATGACGGGGAAGATAGGGTCAAGGAGCATGAAGGTATTGTCGAATATTAGTGACGCACCATTCACGAAACTTGAACTGATAATCAGGAAAACTACCCCCGAAATGACGATAGAAAGTTTAGATAACATGAATAGTATCAATAGTGATACCACAATCGTTGCGAAAAGTTCATAGAACTTGAACTCTGGCATTCGTGTGATAGTCACACCATCAATCATTGTCTTCAACAGGTTTGCCTGAATGTCGTGCGGATACATCGCACCGACAGGAGTTGATACGACAGATGTTCCCTTGAAGGTTGCACCCAGTATCGCAATACTTCCCGCTGGTATCTGGTCTATCTCTGTGAAGGAATATCTCTTGAACTCGTTCCAGAATGCGATACGCACATTACTATTATCGTCTGTCTGCACTACATCGAACTTCGGTATGCGAACAAATCGTATTCCATAGGCATCTGTCTTGACTTGATAGGATACATCACCCGCAGCCACGCGAAGGATATCCAGTGCAAAGGCAGGATACATGCGACCCTCGAAGTTCTCAATCAAGGGGACTCTCCGTGTGATACCATCGGTATCTTGTGTTGCAGAGATTGTTCCGTAACCGATTGCAGCGTCCATGATTTCAGGTCGTGCAAATAACATACCTTCGAGTTCAGGTCGGAACTCTACTGCGTCTCTCTCACCGAATGTTGCCACACCTACAGGTCTTGGTCGGGAGTCTATGTTTGTCTTATCGTTTGGTGCAATGGATATCACTGCGTTCATATCAAAGAGTGTATCCGCAAATGCATCATCGCCCTCGAACCTGTCTGGTTCTGACAACAAGATATTGATACCCAGTATAGAGTTGTTGAGTTTTGACAACTCGTTTGCCATCGTTTCGCGGGGGATTGGATACTGACCGAACTTCTCTAGGGTCGGTTCGTCAATATCAATAAGGACAATCTGTTCTGATTGTTTGGCATCCTGTCCTCTCTGCATCGAGTCAAAGAAACTCAACCTCGCACTTTCAAGTAGAAAGGGGTCGAGCAGTCTTAGGGTTATCATCAACCCCAGTGTAATAAGGACATGCCACGTTTTCATTGTTTGATATTTATAGTAGAACTACCACCACCGTTTACGGTGATAGGGTCAAACTCTCGGCCTTCTGTGTCAAGGTTGATTGTTGTCTCTTCGTTGTTCGATACAGATATCTCTACGATATTTTGCACGTTTCGAACCAATGTGACTTTCTCACCATCAACAATCGTGTTAAACTGCGTGTCTCCGTCAAACCCTTCCAGTGTCCCTTTGACAAGAGTATCCTTATCTTCTTCCTCTTCTAACAACTCTATGTCTAGGTCTGAGTAGTCATCAAGCAAGTTCTGTAGGAAATCAACATTCAGATAATCGATGTCTAGTTCCGTGAACTCCAGATAGTCGCGGTCTAGTTCATCTTCTTCGAGAAGTTGTTCGTCAAGAAAGTCAATGTCTAATGGATTGATGTTCTTCTTTTCTATGAGAGCATAGAACTCATCATTAGTCATACGTTCTTGAGGTGGGTTGATAATCAAAATGTTATCCAACATATCTAGAGTCAGGTCTAAAATAGCAGGATTGGTGGGAGGCATCTCACTCACAGAGGTTGTGGTAGATTGAAACGGTTTATTCAATACTACCTCACCTGTCATAGTTGCAACAATAATCTCACCCGATGATATCCCATTCACATCGGGCAACAATACTACAAGTGTGCGACCAAACTCGTCTACGGTCACAGTAAAGTCTGTGCCGCGAATACCGATTGAGGCAGTCGGTGTTCTCAATCTAATATTCTCTTTCTCAATCGTCCCAAGTTTGCCTGTAATGAAACGAGCAGTTCCCTGCGCGAATGTCATTGCAAGGTCAGACTTGCTTGGGTCATCATCAAACACCACATTGTCAATCACAATGCGTGTGTGTTCGGTCATGCGAAGTTTCGAATCATCGACAAACTTCACCTGCATACGCCCCTCGCCTGTGCGAAGGTCGTCTTTTGATATTATATCGAACCCTTTTTCAGGTTCGAGTTCATTGGTATCTCTTACAACTTGTCTCCAGCCGACTGCTCGGTCAATGAGACCTACATCCTTACTGGCAGCCGGTAGCGGTGCCAGAATCAGACTGAGCGATGCATAGAGTATTATCCGTGGTAGCGTCACCTGAGCCCTCAATTTGTATGTCTAATGTATCAGACTGCAACGTTGACTCTTGTTTGATATCAATGTCCCAGTAGTTTGTTGTTCCAACGCCATCGATTGTCGTAGAGTGACCATCATATCCGTCACCATCGTAATCGATTGTTACATTACTTCCTAAGAAGTCAATGCTGTTTGTTGCGTTGTTGATGTCAATATCAGCAGTTACGCTGTTATAGTCACCGTCAACAATCCAGTCAACATCTGCGCCCGTGGCTTGGTCGTTATTACCAATGCTCAAGTCCAGTGTGTTATTACCACCATCCAAATCGATTACTACATTACCGCTACCAGCACCATAGGTGTCAGTTCCGTCAATGTCGATTGTGACTGTGTTAGTGTCGCCATCGATGTCTAAATCAACATCGGTGTTGTCACCTATAATATCACCAAGAACTTTGTTGGTATCACCAACGGTATCGATACTCAGATTAATGTTATCACCATCAACCTTCATTTTGGTTGTGTCACTAGCGTTATTACTAACTCTGTTTCCACTACCATCTTGAGTAATGTCGATATCTGCACCTGACCCTACTTGGTCGATGTAGACCGCATTATCAGCCCATGCGAGCGATGTCCCTGCGTTTACTAGGAACAACATCACAAATATTCTTTGCAAAGTGTTCATTTTACTCTCCTGTGAATGTCCAGAACTGTTTTCTGTTTCCAAGTTCTATCAGTTCTAAGACACCTGTTTCAATAGCCCGTTGAGTGGCAATCGAAACGCTTTCGTTACGGGCAGTTCCAGACTCTATCTCAACAAGTCT
>Ga0075480_10001719_pt1 | contig 13918 bp, 13 predicted proteins | sample DEB08_DNA_7_FD_81590 | JGI IMG/M metagenome (GOLD analysis project Ga0075480, IMG submission 81590) | Aqueous microbial communities from the Delaware River and Bay under freshwater to marine salinity gradient to study organic matter... | ecosystem: Environmental > Aquatic > Marine > Coastal ... | reverse complement strand
GGCGACAACTACGATGGTATTGTATTATACAGTAAAAATGTATTAGTAAGTGAAAAAGAAATTGAACACCGCTTTCTTATAAAAAAGAAAGAATATGATGTTGTAGCAAGTACACCAAAACAATATCCAACATATACAGTAAACGATTATCAAGATTATTTAGAAGCAAAAGAAAACTGTAACACAGACATGTTTTGGATTGTAAACGATTCGTTTTTACCTAATGAAGATTTTAACTGGAATTTTTATATCAGTCATCATAATCAATATGAACGTAGAATAAATCATGTTTGGAAAAATAGCGAGTTTTATGACGGTATTGCATTAGTTAGTAAACAGTTGAATATTAGTCAACGAGAAATTGATTATAGATTTTTTGTTAACAAAAAAGAATACGACGAAGTTGGTAGTATGCCAAAGCCGTATGATATTGTGTTTATTAGTAATGGCGAACCAAATGCCGACGACAACTACTATGAACTAAAAGAAAAGTATCCAAGAGCAAAACGAGTAATGGATATCAAAGGAATTCATGCAGCTCATAAACGTGCTGCCGACTTAGTTGAAACAGAAATGTTTTGGGTTGTTGACGGCGATGCTGAAATAATAGACGACTTTGAGTTTGATTACTATGTGCCTGCATACGATATCGACGGTAAAGATACTGTGCATGTGTGGAGAAGTCACAACCCAGTGAACGGCCTAGTGTATGGATATGGTGGCGTCAAACTTCTGCCCACTCGATTAACAAGAAACCTTGACGAAACTACAACTGATATGACTACTAGTATTAGTGATAAGTTTAAAGGTGTAGATAAAATGAGTAATACAACAGCATTTAACACAGATGCATTTAGTGCATGGCGTAGTGGATTTAGAGAATGTTGCAAACTTGCTAGTCGTACTATTGCTCGACAAAAAGATGACGAAACTGATTTTAGATTAGATGCATGGTGCTCAAGAGGAGATGATAAACCTTTTGGAAAAGCAGCTATTGCTGGAGCAAAAGCAGGTAAAGCATTTGGCGAAATGAATGCAGACAATCCAGATGAACTAGTAAAAATTAATGATTTTGAATGGCTTAAGAATCAGTTTGAGATATTATATCTACCAACCGTATAACTGTATCTAGTTTCTTTTGATTGGTTTTACTTCTTAGTGTATTACTTAACCCATGGTGTAAAGGTTTTGGCCATTTTCCAAATGTTACCCAGGCGTAGCCATCATGCTCATTATTTAATTCTGGAATAAATTCATTATCAACTACACAAAGATATGTGTGAAAACTAAAATGATTATCGCTGCTTATAAATGTTTCTAAAGGTATTGTTTTTTTAATATTTGGAAGATTGCCTATTTCTTCAGTTATTTCTCTTTGCAATCCTTCCCAAGGTGTTTCAATGCCTTCGTTTGTCCCACCAACTAATCCCCAAAGGTTTTTTGTTTTTCCTTTGGTGCGATGTAAAAAAAGAAATCGTTTTGTTTTAAGGCTATAAAATAAAGCACCACTGCAAATTATCTTGTTCATACAACTACTTATTTTAAAGTGTAATAGTCCAAGTTCCTCGTGGATAATAACCATCAACTGCACTTTGCCAATAATATCCGTTCCAATAAAACTGCTGCCCAGTAGTTACATTAGTAACGTATGTAGTTTCATTGTCATTGCTAGAGTTCCAAATAGTAACCCATTTAGATCCATCCCATTCGACTATATCATTTGCATCAGCTGAAAAGTCTGTATTATCTGCATTTTTCCAAGCATCAGGACCTTTTTCGTTTAGATTGAGTACATACGAGATATTGTCGTCGATGCTGTATGCTGTAGTTAGATTTATAACAAACTTATCATCAATGTTTGACTTTGTTGCTGCTACTGGTGTTCCGTTTACAAATACTTCAAAACTTGTAACACGTTCATCTCCTGCTCTATCGGCCAACTCGCTAGTAGTAATAGTAAAGTCTATATCGGTATCTATTCTATTACTACTGGTAGTAGCTTTAAAACTACGTTCAACTTTATAACCTATTGGTCCTAATAATAATAATCTAACACCAGGTGTTTTTACTGTCTGAGGATTATAAGTTATAGGATTAATAATATAATCAATAGTTCCATCCGTCTTAGACGGTCCTGTTATAATAGTGTTAGCCGGCAATGTGTCCTCGTCCCAATCGATAATCATTGTATGAGTATCATTGCTTGGGATATTAAACGTTCCAATTATTTCACCACTAAGTTCTGCTCTGCGCAATCTTATTTGACTTATGTTAGGTTGATATTTTGACGGCAGCTCTGCTTCTATAATATTTAACCAACTAATATCGCCTACTCGAAGTTTTTTATTTTTAGCTAGTTTGGCTTCGTCGTCATTAACTATAAGATCAAAATCTCTATAACTTACAACTATTGGATTGCTTAAATCTAATCCTGTATTACTTACACTTGAGGTAGATGTAATACCAACATTTCCTGCATTAACAACAGTACCATCTGGTAATACAGTAACACCACTTGCAACACCCTGATCCGATGTAGTAGGAGGATTAAACCCTTCTAAACTAATAGTGCCAGCATCTTGACTGTAAACACCTGTGATAATATCTGTTATAATGCCTAGTTTTTTAACTTTACTAGGTGGCGAAATGTATATTGGTGCTGTAAATCCTAGTGTAGCAACATCAATGTCATCTTGCGTTCCTACAGGAATAGTTCTACTACTAAAGTTAATATCTTCTAAATACAATGCACTTAAACTAGTCCAATCTACATAGTTGTCAGATGTTTGAAACTCTAAGTCTGGATTAAATAACATAAAAATTTGTTCAAGTATTTGTAGTTTTTGATCAGTACTTGTTGACCATACGTCAACATTAACACTCAGTGTATAAGGAGTTGGATGCAATCGTTCGACTGTATATCCCTTGGCTTGTTGTGCTATATAACTACTAGTGCTTTCATCAAACTGTTTTTCTCTAAGATTGATTTTACTAACATAACTACTATCACTCAATCGCGATCTGTCCATTTGTAAACTAGTAATATACACACCCATTCGAGGAGCACTTGGTAGTTTGTTATCACTGTTTTCTCTAATAATACTACCAACTTGTCTTGTAATATCTCCGTACAATACCGGAACTACTTTGATATCACCATCGCCGTCACGATAGCTAAAGTTACTAAATGCTCTTACAATCTGTGTAATATATCTACGTATTTGTCCATCATAAAAGTATTGCATTAGTCACCTGCCTTTGCTCTAAGAGCTTTACTAAGAGCCTGTCGTTCGACAACTTCTTCTCCGCTGATAGTATTTACAGTTAGATTGTTTATAAATGTGCCTTTTAGAGTATCGCGACCACTTGTTTGTGTAAGTGTGGTTCTTACTGCATCTTCTATTTTGCGCCAGCTATTTCCGTCATATCTAAACAATCTATTAGGAGATAAATCAATTCTTAAAAAATAGTCTCCACTTTCGGGTGTAGCAGGAAACCCAATACCTTGTCCGTATGGTGCTCCATTTGGAGGAATACCATCACCAACTAAATATCCTTGATATCCATTTCCATCAGTTGTAACAAAAACAGTGTCAGCTGTTATCTGATCATCAGCTAATAAACTGTCATAGTCAGTACTTACAATTTCAATTTCGCCTGAATCTGATAGTTGTAGTGTGTAGAACTGTATAGTAGAATATCCACTAAGAGGAACATCAACTTCTGCTTGTGCTATAACAGCTTCATTTATTTGCATTTCTTTTTCGTAAGTACTAAGTACATCTCTAAGCGTATTTGCACTACCTTCTTCTGCTGGAAGATCTAGTATGTCTTTGTATTCTTGCGAATCTAGTATTTGTTTTGCACGTAATCTATACAAGTGCGGATACCAAGTTTGACTAAATCCTTCTGCTGCTCTAGTAACTTCGTCTATTACATAAAATCGTTTTAGTGCAATGTTGTAATCATTTGCAGCATATTCATCTTTCATATGCGGCAGTTCTATTACATCACCTGGCATTATTTTTCTACCTAGTGTTTTTACACTACTATTAATATGTATAGTCATAAACAATGTATCGTTTTGTAAAAACAATCCAAACTGACTCAAATCAAAGTCTTGATCTTGTAAGTTGTAATGACCTCTGATTGTGTATATATCAGCATCATACTTTCTGTCTCTGTTTTCAAGAAATAATAAATCTTGTATGTTTGTTTCTTTTACAACATCATATACAGGCTGTTCAACTGTTGCATCATCTGCCAATGTGGTCTTTGGACCAAGATACTTGTGAATATTAAAATCAGTCCCTCCAACGGTAAACTGTTCGTAGACAATACCATCTAGGAAGGAATAATCTTTTGTTTTCTCGGGTCTGTATAAACTAAGTCTTGGCATATGTATATTTAGCATAAATACTAGTGGAGACAAACTATGGCTGAACTTACAACACAGAAACAAGAAGTATTTGATTACGTAAATGCCTTTCTAGGCGGCGGAATGGTAGATGTAGAACTAGATCCTATACACTACGAAACTGCACTAGGAAAAGCAACTGCACGATATAGACAACGCAGCGAAAACAGCGTTGAAGAAAGTTATATTACTCTTGCACTAACCGAAGATGTAAATGCATATACACTACCCAATGAAATAATTGAAGTACGTAAAGTTCATAGACGTAGTGTAGGAAGTAGACTTGGCGGCAACAGCGGCGGAACAACATTTGAACCGTTTAACCTTGCTTATACAAACACATACTTGTTGGCAGGTAGTGGCATAGGCGGACTTGCTACATACGATTTCTTTGCTCAACAACAAGAACTAGTAGGAAGAATGTTCGGTAGTTTTATCGAATTTGTTTGGAACACTAGTACAAAAAAACTAACTATATTAACAAGACCAAGAGCTGAGGAAGAAGTATTGCTGTATTGTTATAATCATAGACCTGACTTTGAGTTGTACAAAGACTACAAAGCATTTCAATGGATTAAGGAATATACTCTTGCTAACTGTAAATATATGTTAGGTGAAGCACGTAGTAAGTTTGCTACTATTGCCGGCCCAGGTGGCGGCACTACACTCAACGGTGATTCACTTAAAGCCGAAGCTCAACAGGAAATGGAAAAACTTGACAACGACTTAGCTATGTCTGTTGCAGGTGGTGTTGGCTACGGATTTTTAATTGGATAACAGATTTAATAATATCAAAAAAGTAATAGCAGGAGGTTGTAGTTTTACAGCAGGCTCTGAACTTGCCGACGAAAGTTGGGATCGTATTCATAAAGGAATATGCTACGAGATAAGCTATACTGCATGGCCAAACTTGCTTCAAGAAAAAATGTTTCCCAATGCAACAGTTGATAATACTGCTGTGCCAGGTGCAGATTACGGCAGTATAGTTAGACGTGTAATATATCAAACTCGCCGCCATTTAAAAATACACAAACCAGAAGACATTGTTGTAGTTGTAATGTGGACAAGTATTTTACGCAGAGAATATCCTAGTATATATCCTGTAGGTAGAAAAATAAAAACTCACGAAGATAGATTTTTAACTTCATTGCCTTCAGACGGAGACGGCAAAACTAGAGGTTATTCAAATGAAATGTTGTACCGTAGAAGACAAATGTGGGCGTCTGAACATTTAACACGAACAAACGTAGAGTTTTATGCTAGGCGTGACACGCACGATAATCATGTATATTATCCACTACAACAACTGGAATATTTAACAAACTGGCTTGAAAATCATAATATTAAATATTTTTATACATCATCGTTTAAAGATATAGAACCAGAGTTATTAAATCAAGACAATGTGTTTTTACAAGATATGATTGGAAGATTAGATCTTCCTAATCTTGTACATAAGGAAGACGGCATTGGATTTTGGGACTGGGCATGTAAAAATAATTACAAACGTGGAAAAGAATCGGATCATCCTCTCGAACAAGCACACATTGATTGGGCAGATCTTTTTTCAAAATGGATATTGACAAAGTCTAAATAATATGCTATATTAAACTTATGAAGAAAAAGTTATTAGTCATTGGCCACGGCCGCCACGGTAAAGATACTGTGTGCGAAATATTAAGAGATCATTACGGATATACATTTGAGAGTAGCAGTCAGTTTTGCTCCAAGTTGTTTATCTACAATCAGTTGAAGGACAAATATGGATATGCTAATGAAGAAGAGTGTTATGCTGACAGGCATAATCACAGAGCAGAATGGTATAATGCTATCTGCGATTATAATGTTCCTGATGCAGCGACTCTAGGCAGAGAGATGTTTGCAGCCTATGATATCTATTGTGGGCTACGCAACAAGCGTGAATTTTTTGCAATGCAAAACACTGGTGTGTTTGATTATTGTATCTGGGTTGATCGTAGTAAATACCTAATGCCTGAGTCAAAAGACAGTATGAGCCTCGAACAATGGATGGCAGATTTTACTATTGACAACAATGGATCATTAGATGATTTAAAGTTTAACGTAGATCAACTGATGAGTTATATACGTACTTAACCCCTAAAAACCGCCTTTTTCTCCGGTGATCTGCTAAATAGTTGTAAGTGAAACACTTTACAGGAGAAATTTAAAATGGCATTAACTTCACCAGGTGTAGAGGTCAGCGTTATTGATGAGAGTTTTTACACTCCAGCAGAACCGGGCACAGTACCTATAATATTTGTCGCAACAGGCGAAAATAAACTAAACGGCGCAGGAACTGGTGTTGCACCAGGAACTCAAAAAGCCAATGCAGGTAAACCATACCTACTAACATCGCAGCGAGATCTAGTAGATACATTTGGTGATCCTACATTTTATACAGATGCTAACAACAATCCTATTCATGGCGGAGAACAAAATGAATACGGGTTACAGGCAGCATATTCATATTTAGGTGTAAGCAACAGAGCGTATGTAGTAAGAGCAGATATTGACCTTACAGCAATATCAGCTAGTTCAACACCAACAACTGCAAACCCAGCAAATGGAACTTACTGGTTAGATACTCAAGTAACAAAGTTTGGTATTTTTGAATGGAACGGCAGTGCTGAATCAGCAACTAACAAAGTTGGTCAAACATTTACCAACAAAACACCAACTGTTATTACTGACACAACACAGACAACAGGTTCAGCGCCTTATGCTCCAAAAGGTGCAGTTGGTGCAGTTGGCGACTACGCAGTTGTAGCAGTTTCGACTATTATCCGCACATGGTATAAAAATACTTCAGGTACTTGGGTACAGGTTGGTAGTGCAGATTGGAAAGGCAGTTGGCCTTCAGTAACAGGTACAGCAGGTACTCCGACATTTACAGCAAGTGATACTATCACTATTGGATCTGCAGAAGGACTGAGTGTAACAGTTACGCTATCAGGAACTAGCCTTGCTTCGGCTGTAAGTGATATTAATACAGCACTGGGTGCAGTTGGAATCACAGCAGAGGCAGTAGATAATAGATTGGTATTTAAAAATACTGGCGCAACACATTCAAACATCGTTCTTGGTAACGGTACAGGAACACCATTAACTGATGCAGGTATTGTTGCTGGAACATATTATCCTCCAGCACATCAAGCAACAGCTCACACAAGTGTTCCAGAATGGAAAACAGCAGACTCTGTAACTCGTCCAACAGGAAGTGTATGGGTTAAAACAACTACACCAAATAGTGGCGCAGATTGGAAAACAAAAGTATGGAATGGTTCAACTGAACTATGGGATGCAGTAAGCACACCAATATATACTTCAAACTCGGCAGCACTAGTTGGATTAGATAAAACAGGTGGTGGTGCAAATCTAACATCGCTTAATGTTTATGCAATGGCAAATGTTACAGAAAGTGCAACAAATCTAGCCAACTTCACTCTTTACAAGCGTAATGCTACAGGTGCAACAACTATTACTAGTGGTATAGTTGATAGTACTACATTTACATCAGGCGGCAACGATTTTACTATTCAAGAGACTGTAAAAGGAAGTGCATCATTAAGTACAGTAGCAAATATTGCATTCACTGCAACAGGTGCATCAAGCGATGCAGATTTAATGGCAGCAGCTATTAACGCAGCAGGGTTAGTTAATGTTACTGCTAGTGTCGATTCAAGCAACAGAGTTGTAATAACACATGCAATCGGCGGCGACATTAGATTTGTAGATGGTGCAAATACTCCATTAGCAGATGCATTTACTGCTTGGAACTATTCAACAAAATCAGGAACTGCAAACTTTTACGATTCGCCAACTGGATTGTCAAACGCATACATTGCGACACTTTGGAAAGAACTAACTTATACAGCAAGTAATGATGCTCCAACTGCTCTTGCAGCAGACGGCGCATTATGGTATAGCAGTGTAGTTGACGAAGTTGATATCATGGTACACAACGGTACTGACTGGGTTGGGTATTTGTATCAAGGCGGAACAGGCGTTTCAGCTACTAGTTCACCATATTACGATGCTGTCCCTGCAAATGCTCCAGACCCAGAGGGTCCGATTGTTAGTGCAAGCGAGCCAGAAGACGGTGATCGTTCAGATGGTGGCAATCTTGTAACAGGCGATATTTGGATTAGTACAGCAGACTTGGAAAACTTCCCAAGAATATATCGTTGGAACAACACACTAAACAGTTGGGTTGAACTAGATACAACTGATCAAACAACTGAAAATGGTGTACTATTTGCAGATGCACGTTACAACACAGCAGGTGCAAACAGTGGTACAGCAGGTACTATTGCTAATCTGATTACTAGTAACTTTGTAGATGTAGATTGTCCAGATCCGGCACTATATCCAAAAGGTATGATTCTTTGGAATCTACGCAGAAGCGGATTCAACGTAAAACGTTTTGAGCGTAACTATGTAGACTTAGCAGCAGACAACGAACGTTTTGGCGACGAGTCAATGTCAGCATACTATCCACATCGTTGGGTTACTGAAAGCGCAAACGAAGCAGACGGATCAGGTAGTTTTGGACGTAAAGCACAGCGTAAAGTTGTAGTACAAAAACTACAAGCAATGCTAAACGAAAACCAAGATATTCGTGACAATGAATCACGTATCTTTAACTTAATGGCAACACCAGGTTATCCAGAACTAATTGGAGAAATGATTACACTAAACTATGACAGAGGCCTAACAGCATTTGTTATTGGTGATTCACCTTTCCGTTTAACACCGGATGCAACTTCGCTTAACGAATGGGCAACCAACGTTAATACAGTTGTTGAAGATAATGATAACGGACTTGTAAGTAGAGATGAGTACATGGGTGTTTATTACCCAAGTGGATTTACTAGTGATAATGCAGGCAACAATGTAGTTGTTCCGCCAAGTCATATGGTACTACGTACTTTTGCACTAAATGACCAAGTTGCGTATCCATGGTTTGCACCAGCAGGTACAAGACGTGGTGGAGTTACAAATGCAACTTCAACAGGTTATATTAATGGCGAAGGCGAGTTTGTTGCATCAGCACTAAACGAAGGTCAAAGAGATACATTGTATCAGAACAACGTTAATCCTATCACATTCTTAACAGGTGCTGGGTTAGTTGTATTTGGACAAAAAACTCGTGCAAGAAATGCAAGTGCTCTTGATAGAGTCAACGTTGCAAGACTTGTGGTGTACTTACGTAGTCAGTTGAATCAGTTAACAAAACCATATCTATTTGAACCAAATGATAAAATCACACGTGATGAAATCAAAGCACAGGTAGAAAGTTTAATGGTTGAACTAGTGGGACTAAGAGCTCTATATGACTTCTTAGTTGTGTGTGACGAATCAAACAACACACCAGCGAGAATTGATAGAAACGAGTTGTACGTAGATATTGCTATTGAACCAGTCAAAGCAGTAGAGTTTATCTACATACCGTTGCGTATCAAAAACACAGGAGAAATCGCAGGGTTATAAGTCATTAAAGTAGGGGGAAAATAAAATCCCCCTACAAATGATAAATACATGTGATAAGGAGAAACATAGATGGCAATCTCAACTCTATTAAATTTAACAGTACCGTTAGCAAACGATACTAGTGCAAGCAGTCAGGGTCTGCTAATGCCGAAACTACAATACCGTTTCCGTGTAACATTGGAAAACTTCGGTATTACCGGCAACACAACTGAATTAACAAAACAGGTTATTGATGCAACCCGTCCAAATATATCATTCCAACAAATACCGATTGATGTTTACAATAGTAAAATTTATATGGCCGGCAAGCACGAATGGCAAGCAGTTACAATGAATTTACGTGACGATGTTAACGGAAACGTACAACGTTCAGTAGGCGAGCAACTACAGAAACAGTTTGATTTCTTTGAACAGTCTAGTGCTGCTACAGGACAAGACTACAAGTTTACACAACGCATTGAAGTACTAGACGGCGGCAACGGCGCTAATACTCCAGCTGTACTTGAAACTTGGGAACTATATGGTTGCTATTTAACAAGTGTTGACTACGGATCAATGAGTTACTCAGCAAATGATGCAATGACAGTAGCTCTTAATATTCAATACGACAACGCTGTACAACTTAATGTAGGTGTTGGAACGCCTAACAACTTCCAAGATCGAAATACTGAAACAGGCACAGGTGCCACAGGCGCTGCCGCTCTTTAATAACATTTAAGAGATTGCTTGACTTCTAAGGAGCCCCAAAGGGCTCCTTATTTGTTATTATATACATAGTTTAAATATAAGATAAATACATTATGCCGTTAAATAGAAACTTTGATAACTTTAGCAATTTTGATACCAACAAAGGTATAATGGGTGATTTTACTCATGCTGCAAACTTGTATCGACGCAATAACTTTGGATTATCGCCTAAAGTAAAATTCCTATATCATGTTGTAATAGATGTAAACCCAATAGCGTTACAATCACTTGGTAACAATGTTAGCAACTTATTAAACAAACGTGAGTTTAATATACTAGCATCAGCGGCTGACTTGCCAACATATAGTATTAATACAGAAACTATGAATCAATACAATAGAAAAAAAGTAGTTCAAACAAGAATAAACTACAATCCTGTTAATATTGAATTTCATGACGATGCAGCAGGCTTAACAACACTGCTATGGGAAGCCTATTATAGATATTATTATGAAGACGGCAACTATGCTGATCAAGGAACTCGTCCACGTGCATATCAAACTGGCTTATACGATAGTGAGCCTCAAAATACTTACAGACATGGTTTTAACAGAGCAGGCAAAACATATCCGTTTTTTAACAGCATAACTATACACCAACTTCATCATCAAAACACTGATAGCCATTTTACTAGTTTTACACTTGTGAATCCTCTTATAGGAGAATGGCAACATGATAGAGTAGATCAATCAGATGGGTCAGGCGTAATGAAAAATACCATGCGTGTTGATTATGAAACTGTACTGTATGATAGAGGATATACAGGATTAGATGAGCCAGCAGGGTTTGCAGACAATGCACACTATGATAGATCACCTAGTCCATATAGTAGTACAGGGTCAACGGATAACAACACAACCGGAGTAGACGAAGGTTGGAAAAAAGTATTCACTGATATATTTTTAGAAGCAATAGGGATAACTAATTTTAATAGTGAACAACAACGCAATCTAAGATCAACATTTTCAACTACTCCAGTTACAACAAATAATAGAGTTCCGTTCAACAACAATGCATTTTTTCCAACAAACTCAACTCAAACAGCTATAACTACAGCATTTCTTGATGCAGCGTTAGAACCAAAAATATCTGAGAGAGAGTTGAGAACTAGCACTATTAAACAAAGAGACTTGGCTAGAAATGCACTTCGAAACTATGCAATAGCACAAGGATCGGCAAACTCTTTTAATGATAATGGACAGTTGTTTGATAACTTAAACACAGTTCAGCAATCTCAACTGCAACAAGCAGTTGTTGATAACTACAGAGTAGATCCAACATTACAAGGTGCAGCATTTACTAGTATTCTTGAAGATATTATAGGTGGTTAAATGAGTAGTATAACTGATAAAAGTATTAATAAATCAACGGACAGTGCAACAGAAGTAAAATCATTTTTTGATAGATACTTTTCAAAATCAATATCGATCACAAGTAATGAAGTTGATAGTGTGTTGGGATTTTTTAAAAAAAGAAAGTTTGAAGAAAGTGCAGCTATTGCTATAACTACAGTACTGTTACAACAAGCCAAATCTGAAAATAAAAATATATTTGAATTGTTGGATAGTTTAAAAGGATTAGACGAAGTAAAACTCAGTCAGCTAGTAGCTGCTATTTTAAATAACAATAGAAGCAAAGTAAGTGCTCTCGGCTACACAAGTGATTATCAAGTTGTAACATACGAAAATAGAAATGTTATATTATAATGTCACGTTTTGCACAAGGCAAGTATACATTAAAAAACCCTGAAAAATACATAGGCGGTAGAACTCCTACTTATAGAAGTAGTTGGGAGTTTGCTTTTATGCGTATGTGTGATACAAATGAAAATATAACAAAGTGGGCAAGTGAAGCAGTTCGTATTCCTTATAGAAATCCACTGAGTGGAAAATATACTATATATGTTCCAGACTTCTTTTTAGTATACAATGATCGTACAGGCAAACAACATGTTGAACTTATTGAAGTTAAACCAGCAAATCATACATTCAAAGAGCAACTAGGAAATAGTAAAGTAAACAAGTTGCATTATGTAGTCAATCAAGCCAAGTGGGGTGCTGCTAAAGCGTATTGTAAACAAAAAGGAATGATATTTAGAGTTGTCAACGAAGGAGATATTTTCCATCAAGGCAAGAGAAAATAAGATAAATAATAGTAGCATATAATGGAAAACTATTATGACAAAAAAACTTGAAGAAATGTTGAATCTTCCTGACAACGAAGATATCAAACAAGAAGCACAAAAGCAAGCTGTTGTACAGCAAGAAGATACTTTTAGAGACATAGCAGAGTTTGACAAGATTGCAAGTGCATTACCAGCTGTAAAAGGACTTGGGCAAAAAGCAGATGACGAACTTGAAGACATTGCATCACGTGCATTAGAAGCATATGATGATTTAATGGACTTGGGTATGAATGTTGAAAGTCGATATGCAAGTAGAGTATTTGAAGTTGCTGGCGGAATGTTGAAAACAAGTTTAGATGCTAAAGTTGCAAAAATGGACAAGAAACTAAAAATGATCGACCTGCAACTTAAAAAAGAAAAAATGGATAGAGACAATAATCCAGCTGAAGGCAGCATAGTCAACGGCGAAGGTTATGTTGTTTCAGATCGTAATAGTCTTTTAGAAAAGTTAAAAGGCATGAACAATGATAAATAGTAACATAACATAGGATACAATAATGAAAAACTTTGCTGATTATTTAACTGAAAGTAAAAAAACATATGAGTTTAAGATTGGTGTAGCTGGTGAGCTACCTGAAAACTTTGAAGATATGCTTGAAACCAGTTTACAAAAATACGGATGCTCTCAGATTGCAGCTGGTAAGAAAACACCAATACAAGAGCGTCCATTAGATTTCCCACAGTTAGAAAACTGCGAAGCTACATATTTTGAAATAACTTGTACGTATCCAACAACAGTACAAGTACTCCAAGAATACATTGGACAATGTTGCGGTGTTAAACAAAGTCATATTATTGTACGTAATCCAAATGAGCCGCAAGAGTTATATCAAGAAGAAACTTCATCTGACGTATACGTTGCAAAGCTAACAGTCGAAGACATGGGCGGCGAAAGCGCACAAGAATCAGTTGGTGAAGATAGAGTAATGAACCTATTAAAAGAATTAGAGACAGCTCGTAAAGAACAGTCAGGAGACTAATATGAAAAAAGTAAACGAAGCTAATATGAATATTAGTGTAAATGGCGAAAGTGCAGCAGAAGTTTCAGAACTACTACG
>Ga0075480_10001716_pt1 | contig 13929 bp, 8 predicted proteins | sample DEB08_DNA_7_FD_81590 | JGI IMG/M metagenome (GOLD analysis project Ga0075480, IMG submission 81590) | Aqueous microbial communities from the Delaware River and Bay under freshwater to marine salinity gradient to study organic matter... | ecosystem: Environmental > Aquatic > Marine > Coastal ... | reverse complement strand
TTCACAGTTATACTCTTGCCGCTTAGCTAACGCTTCCCCTTGACGGGCACGTAAGGGACTTTCACCCTCAAGTGGGTGAGCCATGCCGGGCGCACATAAAAAAAGCCAGGCTCCTAAGAACCTGGATCAAAACACACAATAAATTTCTATATTATTTTACGAGTCGAATATCTCGAATATTTGCTAAAGCGCCACCATCAATCTTAGTTGGTTTCAGGACTATTTCGTTGACACCTTTTTTAATTGGCACATCACCAAGAGTAATAATCTTGTACTTTTGCCAATTGCCTGTTTTTTCAATTTTACCTTTAAGCTCAACTCCATTACAAATAATTTTATATTCACTCACTCCAGCATTAGCAGTTGCCTGAGAAATCTGAAGCTTAAATGACTCATCTTTAGTATGATTCACAGTCCAATGAATTGTTGTATCCACACTGCTATAGTAACCAATATTATTTGACTCATGGCGAGCACCACCTTTCTTTCCTTGAATGCTTCCAAGCTTTGAACCAAGAATAGTGCTTTTACCATTAATCATAGCAATGAAACCTGGAGACTTCAGGATTATAGGCTCAGATTCACCACTCACTCCAAGCAAACCATTTGCACCCATATCTGTGTATGAAGCTCTAATGACATAAACTCCTCCTGCATCATTAGGATTAGGCGGACATTTCGTTAACTTAAGCTTATTATCTTTTCCTAAAGCGATCTGAGCATTACCTTTCTTCATGGCCAAAATGGTATCAACCATTGTATTGATATCTGCAGGTTTAATGTGAACATGTGGTGGCATTAAAGCATGACCCCAAACTCCGCCACCACCCTTCTGAATTTTTTCTAGAAGGTATTTTCTGTTTTTCTTATTGTCCGGGTACTTAAATGCTACGTCCTTGTAGGCCGGGCCGATTGAAGGCGTGGTGCTATTATGGCAAGCAACACAATTCATAGTCGCAAGCATTGCTGTTCCAGGATGATTGATATCCATTCCTTTTAGTCTTGGATCACCCGACTCTTCTGAACTAGCTTTTATACCATGTGGTAAATACTCTGCACTTACGCGAATATTTGCTGGGTCAATTTTGGCATCTTCTTTATCAGTTACCGCAACCTCATACGTGAGAGTCTCATTCCAATCAAACTTGCCAGATTTATTTATTTTCAGCTTAACAACAGGAGGTTCATTGCCTGCTGTAATGACGAGTTCTTTTTTGTCTGCACGACCGCCTTTATCTGTTACTGTTAAAACAGCTTTGTAAATTCCAGCGATATCATATACCATGCTTGGATTCTTCTCAGAACTCTTCTTTCCATTTCCAAAGTCCCAGCTGTAAGTCAAAGAATCGCCAGGATCCTTGTCTCTTGTTCCTTCTGAACTGAAATCAACTTTAAAAGGTAGAGCTCCTGTATTCTTAGATACTTTGGCAATGGCTTCTGGGGCACGATTGAAGCCCATAAATGAAACTTTTCTTAAGACACCATCAGGATTTGAGTTAAACCACTGAGCACCATAATCTAGTATGTAGATGTCGCCATTTTCGTCTTTCTCCATATCGGTTGGATGAATAAAACGAGTACAACTTAAAAAAGGATGGATTGCTTCTAAATCACCCTTTTCATCTAGCTTAACCAACTTAATAAAGCCACGGCTCCATTCATAGAAAATCACAGTATTATCAAAGTATTCAGGAAGACTCCCCAAGTCTCCTTTATGGAATACTGGTCCAGCCATTGCAGAACGGCCACCAGAACCAAGCTCTGGGAAGTCATCCGTTTTTGCTGCTGGATACCAAATCAATGATGAGGTTGGAGCTGGAAGCTTCTTTAACCCAGTATTATTAGGAGAATCATTAACTAATTCTTCAGCGAAAGACTTACCTATTTTTCCAGTAGCAAAGTCAAAGTCTTTATATGGTTTACAGTCTCCTCTGAAGTAAGGCCACCCATAATAAGCTGCTTTTCGAGCTTGGTTAAACTCATCGTAACCACGAGGCCCTCTATCTCCATCTTTTCCAGAGTCTGGACCGACATCACCCCAATAAAGGAAATTATTTTTCTTATCGATTGAAATTCTGTAAGGATTTCGGCAGCCCTTCACATAAATTTCTGGACGAGTTTTTGCAGTTCCTTTTGGCCATAAATTACCTTCAGGTATTTCATAAGTTCCATCTTCTTTCATAATGATCCTTAAGATAGAACCTCTTAGATCATTACTATTACCGGCACTTTTCTGGGCATCGTACTCAACCCTATCAGGTCGTTCATCTATTGGTGCGAAGCCATTTGATTCAAATGGACAAGTATTATCACCTGTTGACAGATAAAGCATGCGATTATTTCCAAAAGCAACAGATCCACCTTCATGACATGTTACTTTCTCTCTGTCTGTCGGAACTTCGAGAATCATTTTCTCATCGACCAATGTTTCGCCATTAAACGTGAAGCGCGAAAGTCTGTTTATACTTGGCTTTTTAGGTGAGTAATAGATGTATACAAACTTATTTTTATCGAACGAAGGATCTGCTGCTATTCCCAATCCACCACACTCTTTGCCATATTTCCCTCCAGGTCCGGAAAAATAGGCCTGAACTTCTATTTGATGAATTTTCTTAGTGCTACCGCTCTTTTTATTCAAAAGCTTAACAGCTCCGCCACGTTCAAGAATAAGGATATTTTCTTTTCCTGCAAAGGTAAACTCCATTGGAGCTACAAGGTCTTTTGCTACAGTTTTAACCTCGAAGTAATCATCTTCTGGAAAAGACTTTTTTCTGTCGGGTGTTGAACCACCTGAAACGTATTCAATTCCTTTAAGAATATGTTTCATGAAAAGTTTCTCCGAAAAAGACTCTTTGGTATGACCTCCAGCTGTATAAAACATGCGGCCGCCATCAAATTCTTTATACCAAGCAGCTGGGTGATTTTCACCGTTTTTTCCACCCTTGTATGTTTTTTCATCAAGGTTTAATAGAACCTTATTAAAGGCAGAGAGGTTTTTAAAATTGTACCACTCGTCTTTTCTCTTCCATCTCTTTGGAAGAAAGTCAACGGTCGAATGATCAAGTAAACGTTCAAGTTCAGCTTCCTGTACAGCTGGATGACTAGCAAACTGCCCCCCTACTAACCTTGTATACCAAGGCCAATTATATTCAGTGTCTGTAGCTGCATGGATCCCGACAAATCCACCTCCACTTTGAATATAGTTTTCAAATGCTTTTTGCTGGCTAGGGTCAAGAATATCACCAGTAGTCGAAAGGAAAATAATAGCTTTGTACTTAACAAGATTATCGATTGTAGACAATGATGAATCTTCTGAATGGTCTACAGCAAAACCATTTTCCGCACCAAGTTTTTTTAAAGCTTTAACTCCATCAGCAATGGAGGCATGCCTAAAGCCTTTTGTTTTACTAAATACTAATACCTTGTTCTCGGCACTCGCTGAAACAGAGAACAATAGAATGAGAAGTGAATAAATGACTTTCATTTAATATCCCGAAATATAATAAGTTAATTTTTCTCCTGAACACACCAGGTAATTACACATACAAAACACTGTTAACTCTGACTAGACAGGTCCAGCAGCTCTATGTAACCGGAAAAAGTCGACTAACATTTCGGGTATTTTAGAAAAAAACTTAAGAAAAATAAACAATACAAGGTTTTTCAGCGACCTGATACTGTTTCGAAGCCTTCATTTGATCTTCGATTTCTAGTAATCCTCCGCGTGGAGCACTCATGATTACTCGGGTATTTTCAGGAATGCTTCTGAGAAAAGTCCTATCATCACCACAAGTAAAGACAGAGATATCTTTATCTGTCATGTTACTTAGGAAAAGAAGTGTTTTTTCATCGTCATTTACTTCCACTTCTCCAGCTTTAAAGTTATTCCCATGAGATAACTCTTCCAGCTTGTCCATGTAGTGTAAAATACGGCGTTCTTCTTCAGTATGGGTGTCTCTATTCATCATTTCACGCATTTTATTAGGCGTTAGTTTATAACGCTGCCTGAAGTTAATGATAAAAATAGTTGCATCTGCATACCCAAAAAGTGGAGCAAGTGCTTTAATCTGCATCTTAGACTCTTTGAGAGCTAAGCGAGAATACTCGAGACGCTTTATTGTCAAAAACTCTTTAAATTTACAGCCTAAGCCCCAGCTAATCATTGTGTTGATATATGATTCGCTAATATCAAACTTAGCTGCAACTGCAAGTCTCGTAAAATTTTGGTTTAAATAGTTGTCAACGATACTCGCAATCAATGTCTCAAATACTTGACGTAGGCGTTTACCTGTGACTGCCGGAGCTGCAAAAAGTTTAACGACATGAGATAGAATAACTTTAAAAAGGCATGCTCTCTCAAAGCTCTCACTTTCATCTTTATGCTGAAGTAAAAGTAAATAGATATCATCTATTTTTAGACGACGTCTTTCATCGACACAGCGTAAAAGAACATGCATCTTTTTCTCGATGCTATCAAGACCACTACCACCTTCATAGATTTCTATCCGGCTACCAGCAATGACCATTTCCATAGATTTGAAGTCACCATTTTTAACTTCATACCATGAATAAGGATCAAGAATAAGGCCTTCGCCTTGGGATAAATTCAGGTTGCCACTACTAGTTTCGAGTTCAACCGTACCATCTGTTAGGATTAGTACTTTTCTTGTTTCAGATGTGATCTGATTTAAACTATTTCGAAACTCACCTCTCTTGACCCAGCTTAATCGTTTCAGGTCAAGAGCCAAACATTGCTCAACGAGCTCACAGAGCTCAGGATTTTCTATTTTCATTCCACAAAAGACTCTAAAGGTTCACCACACTACCAATCATTCGCATACACGTAACGAATGACTCGCTCAAAAATTGCTTTACTTTCGTATTTTTACAAATTTTTTTGAGATTTTTTCATGTAATAGCGCTATTCGAACTACGCACCAAAAACCAAAAACCCTTTAAATAAAGATATTTACAAAATATTAAATTTAGTGAATTTTACCTTTACAAAATATTAAGCCCTTTCCTAAACTTCATAGAATAATCAATCATTCTAAAAGTTTTTTACTTAATTTCATTCCCTCAATAATACCCATTGCATAACCCTCTAAAAGAGTTTCCCTTTTAGTTGTCAGCCTTTCCACAGGAAAATCTGCTGGTGGTTCAACTATTGTGAGCTCGACCTCGTCTGATTGAAAATTTTCCAGGAATGACTTATCTCTATTATAGTTGGCGTAATCATTTTCAATGAGTTCCGTAAGGTTATCAAACTCGCTAAAAAACGAGCCCATCAACTTTCTTAAAAAATTTGATTTTTTCTTTCGAAATCCATGAGGTCTTGTAGAAACTACAACCAGTTTATTAGCCCCTAACTCTAAGGCCTTTTGCAAAGGAATTGGAGTTGCAACACCGCCATCAACATACTTCTTGCCTCGAAACTCCGCTGGACATCTTGTTAAATATGGAAGATTACAAGTAGCGACTAAAGAATCCATCAACTCATTCATTTCCGGATTCACATAAAATGCTTCTCCAGTGTGGGCGTCTGTCAGCACCGTATAAAACTTTGTTTTTGATGCTTGAAACTTTTCAAAATTTATAGGTAACAACTGTTCGTTTATTTCTCGAATTGCATAACCCAAATCCATAATATGATTACCCTTCAGGAATCGGCGAAAATCTATGAATTGATTTGTTGAAAGATAATTAAGAAAAATTTTATAACTACGGCCTTTTTGATCTGCTATATAGCTCATAGCACAGCCAGTTCCAGCTGATACTCCAATAATATAATCAAAATGGTCTAGGCCCGTTTCTTGGATTGCATCCAAAACTCCGGCAGTAAAAATACAACGCATGGCTCCCCCTTCCAGAACTAGGCCCCAACGGTCCTTTTTCTTACCAGGGATTAACTTCTTTATGAAGTTTTTGGCATTTGCTGGTTTCACTGTTGCTCCGATACTTATTAAGATAAATCAACAAACTTTACTAATCTCAAATTCTGTACCGAATTTAAAGAAAGCCTGTTTATTCCCCTGCCGCCTTCTTAATAAAGTATAAACCGCCCCATACTTTTAAGTCAATAACCTTACCTTCTTGTTCTTTTTCTCTGAGCCACTCATCAACCTTATCAAGGTCGACAACATGTACAGTTATATCCTCTCCTTCAACACCACCGCCATCTCCGGTTTTTTTGAGATTTTCAGCAAGAAAAATTTCCAAGTTTTCATTACTCAATCCAGCGCTTGCTGGGCCTTCAACCATGAAAGTTAGTTTATCTGGCCAATACCCAGTTTCTTCTTCAAGCTCTCTAGAAGCGGCTAACTTAACATTTTCTTCAAAGTCTTCCCCGTCGCCGACAAGTCCTGCAGGAAATTCAATGAGGTATTTTCCGACAGGTTTGCGAAATTGTTCGACAAATACAGTTTTGTCCCCATCTAGCAAAGGCAAAATCACCACAACAGTACGACAATTATTCCTCCTAACCCATTCCCAACCATTATCATCTACAAATTCTAGGTATTTCCCTTCATAAAGAGTCTTCATTTTCACAACCTTTTGAAGATTAATTTAATTTTTTTTCTGAATAATTTACAATGACACACAATTTGCGTACAATTGGGAAAGTCAAATTAGGATAAAACACTTTATGTCAGATGATATTCAGGCAAAAATAAGAAAATCTATCGAAGACGTTCCCAGTCTGCCTCTTACGGCACTGAAAATCATACGTCTCGCTAACAACATAAATTCACCACCTCAAGAGATGCTTGAAACTATCAAAGTAGACCCGGTAATAACCGGTAAAGTACTCCAGCTAATCAACTCTTCTTATTTTGGATTATCAGCAAATGTTACAGATCTACGCCAAGCTTTAGTTATGCTCGGTAATAATACCATTAAAAACCTTGCCTTAACATCTGCACTATTACAGACTATGAAGTCAAAAGGATCTGGAAATGAAGCTCTGGACTTAGATGGACTATGGTTGCGCTCTCTAGCGACTGCCGTAGGAGCAAAAATCATCGCTAAAGCGACTGGATTACCGCGTCTAAAGCACGATGAATTTTTCTTAATTGGTCTCTTACATGACCTTGGCAGGATTTTTATATTCCAGTTTTTAGCAGATAAATATGTTGAAGCTCTTGAGAAAGCAAAAGCCGAAAACTTGGCTTTGGAAGAAAGTGAAATAAGTGTTTTTTCTATGTCTTCGCCTCAGATAGGAGGCTTATTATCTGAAAAATGGCAACTCCCCCCAAATATTAATGCTGGCGTCCACCACCACAGGCATCCTGAAGACGCTGGAGAGTTCGAAAAGATCTGCGCCATCATCAAAATATCATCTTATATAGTTTCACAAAAAGAGATAGGCTGGTCTGAAGGTCTACCAATTGGAGATCCTCCAGAAAAGGCATTGGAAATAGTTGGTGTAAGTCTCGAAAAACTAGAAGATCCGATGCTCGTTTTATCAGAAGAAATTGAAAACGCTAAAAACTTCATCCAGGAGTAAATGAAATGCAGCTAACATGTTGGGGTGTTCGAGGATCCATTGCTTCTCCAGGCCCTGAGACCGCTAAATATGGTGGAAATACCTCTTGTTATGAATTAAAGAATGATGCTGGTGATTTAGTCATTCTTGACTGCGGTACAGGAGTCCGTAAACTTGGCCTAGAGTTAATGAAAAGCCTACCTGTTGATGTTTCAATTCTAATCTCCCATACACACTGGGACCACATCCAAGGATTTCCCTTTTTCATACCCAACTTTGTGCCTGGAAATAAAATAAACGTTTATGCTCCAAAACAGTTCGAAAAAGGTCTCGAAAGCATAATGAAAGCTCAAATGGATTACTCTGTTTTTCCTATAAGAACTGATGAACTGAGTGCAGAGATCAACTACCATAACGTAATTGAAGGTCCTTTTGAGATTCCTGGCTTTGAGGTTTTTGTTCAGTTTATGTGCCACCCTATTTCTGCAGCTGGCTACAAAGTAACTGCCGATGGAAAATCTGTAGTATATACAGGAGACCATGAAAAATTCTTTGATCAATATCACAAAGGCATTGATGAAAAAGATATCGATCCTGCCATGAAAGAACAAATGCAAGCCATCGTTGATGCTCAAAACCAAAGAGTTGTCGAGTTCTGCCGAGACATTGACCTGCTATTAGTTGATGCCATGTATACAGACTCAGAATATCCACAGAAAGTTGGCTGGGGTCATAGTACAGTAGAAATGGACATTGATTTAGCTATTGAGGCTAACGTAAAGAACTTAGTTTTAACCCATCATGAACCTATTAGAAACGATGACCAGTTAGATGGAATCTATACCTGGGCCAGAAAGCTAATGGATGATAAAGGTGGACAACACATAAAGCTTCACATTGCCCAAGAGGGAGCTACTATAAAGCTCTAGCATTTGCACATTTACAAACTTTTTCTTAGAATAACTGAATCAATTCAGCAATTTCTTTGAAATTTTTTCAAAAATTTTTCGGAAGCGTTTTCAGCTTAAAAAATGACAAAAAAAACAATAGTGTTTAAACATAAATATTTTTTTTTTGAATTTTTGTAAGATTAGTATTTCCATAGGTTATGTAACTATACCGGATTTACGCTGAAAAGCTTATTTAAAATATATCGTGTGTTGGAACCTATATCTTGTAAGGAGTGTTACAATGAGTAGAGATTACTTCAGTGGCCGCCGGGAATTTATAAAGAATGCAGCCCTAGTTGGGTCAGCCTTTCCTTTTATATCCTACGGAGCGGACAAAGCCAAAAAATCCAAAGAACCTAAAGCAAAGAGCGTAATTCACATTTTCCTTCCTGGAGGAATGTCAGCTCAAGAGTCTTTTGACCCCAAACCGTTCAACCCTTACGAGTATCGTGGTCCTTATGGGACTGTTAAAACTAACGTAACAGGTGTTCACTTTAGCGAAACAATGAAACATACTGCAAAAGTGATGGACAAAATCACTGTCATTAGAAGTATGACTCATGGTGAAGCTGCCCACGAGCGTGGTACACACAACATGTTTACAGGTTACAGACCCTCACCTGCTATTAAGTATCCTTCTATGGGTTCTATCGTTGCTCATCAGCTAGGAACTAGGAATGATATACCTCCTTACATCTGTATTCCTAATCAGCCAAATGAATTCGCTGGTACTGGTTTCCTAAGTTCATCTTACTCAGCATTCTCACTGGGATCAGATCCAGCCAGTGGTGGATTTAAAGTTAGAGACCTGAAGGTAAATGGAATTAAAGCTGACCGCCAAGAAAGAAGAAAACAAATTCTTGAAATGGTCGATGGCGACTTCAAACACAAAAATAAAGCTGACATCGTTAAAGCAATGGACAGCTTCTATAACAAAGCATTTAACCTTATGGATTCACCAAAAGCTCAGGCAGCTTTTGATCTCAATAAGGAAGACGCTAAAATGCGCGATAAATATGGTAGGAATCAAGCTGGTCAACGTTTTTTAATGGCAAGGCGTCTAGTAGAAGCTGGTTCTCGCTATGTAACTGTCACTGCTGGAGGTTGGGACCATCACAATGATATCCGCTCAAACATGGAAAGGCATATGACTCCTGTTGATCAAGCATATGCGGCATTAATCACAGATCTACATCAACGTGGAATGCTAGACTCCACTCTAGTTCTATTAACCACAGAGTTTGGAAGAACTCCAAAAATCAATAAAACACGTGGACGAGATCACTACCCTAAAGTTTTCAGCATAGCTATGGCTGGTGGCGGAATTAAGAAAGGTTTAGTCTACGGTATGTCTGATGCTACTTCAGTAGCACCTGAGGAAGATCCAGTTTACGTTCAGGATTTTGCTAGAACGGTTCACCACTTACTAGGAATTGACCCGGAACATAGGCTAATGGCACCAGGAGATCGTCCTGTAGCTGTTGTTGACGGTGGAAACATTCTAGAAGACATCATCGCATAATGAAAGCTTCAACATTAATCATTGGTCTGCTCCTTTTTGCGATGCAGGCCTTCGCCACCCCCAGCTTGAAATATGTTATACCTGCAGGAGCTCAACGCGGCCATGAAGTTCAAGTGACTTTTACTGGTGGCAACCTACAGGAAATCCAAGATATTGTTTTCTATGACAAAGGCCTTCAGCTTGTAAAAATTATCAAGAAAGAAGGCAATAAGCTCACTGCTCTTGTTCGTATTGCCAAAGACTGTAAACTAGGACCTCACCTAGTAAGACTCTTTGGTAAAGATCAATTCTCTAATGCTCGATTCTTTTCTGTTGGACAATTTCCTGAGAAAATGGAAAAGGAAAATAACGGTGATAGAGCATCTGCAGAAGAAGTTACAAAGAACTCTACTGTAAACGGAGTTCTTCCTCGAGAAGATATCGACTTCTTCAAAATTAAGCTCAAAAAAGGCGAAACTTTGAACTGTGAAGTAGAAGCCTTGAGACTTGGCCATGGGTTCTTCGACGCTCATTTATCTCTATTTAATGAGGAAGGTTTCTTGGTTAAAGATGTTGATGACTCAACAATGCTAACTTTAGATCCTTTTATTACCTACAAAGCTGAAAAAGACGGAACTTACTTCATTGCTATTCGTAGTTCAGACTACCAAGGTCATGGAAATGCTAGATATAGACTTCACATCGGTGATTTTCCAAGACCTTATGCGGTTTATCCGGCTGGAGGTCAACCTGGAAGTGAACAGGAAGTTTCTATCATCCTGGATAATGGAGAAACGGTCAAACAGAAGGTAAAACTTCCTAAACAAGGGAACCTCTTTCACTTCTACCCTCAGATCAATGGAAAATTCACACCTTCATTTGTTCCTATGCAAGTTTCCTCTTTAAAATCCTATAAAGAGAAACAGCCAAATAACGAAAAGAAAGAGATCAAAGACTCTCCAAATATGCCATTGGTTTTCGATGGTATTATTGAAAAGAAAGGAGATGTCGACTGGTTTTCATTCACAGCTAAGAAAGGCAAAGATATTTCGGTTAAAGTCGATGCCAGATCACTTCGCTCTCCTTTAGACTCTTTACTAGAAGTCTATGACGATAAAGGTAAATTAATTCGCCGCCAAGACGACAGTCCAGGCCCTGACGCTACAATCAACTTTAAAACAGCTAAAGATGGTTCCTACTTCGTAAGAATCCATGATCACCTTAAAAACGGTGGCCCCGACTATACTTACAGAATATCAGTCATAGAAAGGCCTAGATTAATCAGCCTTGACCGCCCTTCTCAGGATGGCAGACAAAGAGATGAAATAGGACAAGCTCTGACTATATCTAAAGGTGCGAAGCGCTTCTGTATTATGAATGTTAAAAGAGACCGAGTAAGTGGAAGTGACACCATTCATTTTGAAGGAATGCCTGCAGGTGTTACAGCAAAAGTTCTCAAGTACAAAAAGAATGCTGGCACTGTTCCTGTAATTCTTGAGGCAAAAGCAGATGTTAAAGAACAAGTCTTTTTTGCTTCTCCAAAGATTAAGATTGAAAGCGGTCAAAATGGCGGTTTCGTCCAACACCTACCTATAAATTACTCAGGTGGTGGTAACGGCGGAACATACATTATGCACAGGCTTGAGAAGTTCACCCTTGGTATAGCTGATAAAACGCCATTCAAAGTTCGTCTCGAAAAGAACAGCCTTCCCCTACCCAAGTATGGATATCACGATATCAAAATCCATGTTGATAGAGAAAAAGGTTTCGATGCAGAAGTTGAGATTAGACTAGCTTACAGACAAGATGGTTTATCTGGGATTGACCGCATTAAACTCAAGAAAGATCAAAAAAGCACAACTTACCGCATTAATGCAGCGGGTAATGCTCCTGAAGGAGACTGGCCTGTAATTTTTACGGCTAAGGCGAACCACAAAGGTCGTTCTTATGAAATCTGTGAAGAATATAACTTAAACATTATTCCTAACTTCATCGCTGCTAAAATGAATTTACAATCGTTTAGACAAGGTGATAAAGGTACAACTGTAGAAGTAAATTTATCGCAGCTTAAACCTTTTGAAGGGAAAGCAAAAGTTGTTTTGAGAGGACTATCAAGTACTTTAAAAACAAATGAAGTCACAATTGATAAAAACTCAAAAAATGCAGTTTTTACTCTCGATGTTGACCCTAAAGCTAGACGTGGTACTCACAAGAATATGTTTATTAGTGTTCAGATTCCATATGCAGGAAAAACTCTAGCTCAAAACTTGTATACCGGAGGTCAAATAAGAATCGACCCACCTCTTCAAAACAAGCCAAAAGTTGTTAAGAAAACAAACACTAAAAAACCAGAAAGAAAACTCTCTCGATTAGAACAATTGAGGTTAGAGAAACAACAGAGGAGTGCCCAAAAATGAGATACTCACTGTTCACATTATTTATTTTGATAGCTAGTAGTCTTGGTGCGGCTGAGTTCAACAAACTGACTGTTTATCCAAAGAATATTCTTCTTGATAATAAAAGAGATTATCAAAAGATTACTATTCAGGCTTTTCATTCAGATGGAACTACAAAAAATGTTCTTTCAGAATCAGAAGTAAAAATCGACAACCCAGAACTGTGTAAGTTTAAAAACGGTCAATTTACTCCTCTGAAAGATGGTAAGACTAAAGCTTTAGTGACTTACAACGGCAAAACTGAAACTATTGAGCTTGAGATCAAAAACTCAACAGTAGATAAAGTCGTAAGTTTCAACCTTGACATTATGCCTATTTTCACTAAAGCTGGCTGTAACTCAGGTGGTTGCCACGGTGCTTCTCGAGGTAAAGATAGATTCAAACTAGCTTTATTCGGTTATGATCCTGTTGGAGATTATGATCGTCTATTAAACGAATTCCCAGGTAGAAGAATCAACTTGGCTGTTCCAGAAGACAGCATGCTTCTTACCAAAGCTGTCAATGCTGTTCCTCATACTGGAGGAAAGTTATTCGAAACTGACTCCTTTGAGTATAAAACGATTCTTGAATGGCTTAAAAATGGAGCCAAAAACGATAAAAAGGATATCAAAAAAGCCGTAAGCCTTGAGTTCTTTCCTAAAGAAACTGTTTTCACTGGAAAAGGTGCACAGGATATTTCTGTTCGAGTTACTTATTCTGATGGCACAAATCGCGATGTCAGTAACTTAACTACATATATTTCAAGTGATAGTTCGGTTGGTTCTATCAACGATAAAGGCTTACTGGAAAATAAAAATCCAGGTGAAGCTTATATCATGGCGAGGTTCGGTACATTGACCGCTCTAACCAGAATTATCAGCTTACCTAAGTCTGCACCACTAGTTTCTGGTTTAAAATGTAACAACTACATCGATGACCTAGTTAACCAGAAGCTGGAGAAACTAAGGATTCAACCATCTGAACTTTGTTCTGATGAAGTATTCATTCGTCGAGCTTATCTTGATATCGTTGGAAAACTTCCTCCTGAGGATGACTACCATAAATTTATTCGAGACAAATCAGAGGGAAAAAGAGATAAATTAGTAGATGAACTTTTACAGAAACCTGAGTTTGTCGATGTTTGGGTTATGAAATGGGCTGAGTTATTGCAGATCCGTAGTAATAATAACTTCTCATACAAATCTACCCTGCTCTACTATAACTGGCTAAAGAAAAAACTAACTGAGAATGTTCCCATTGACCAGATCACTCTTGACCTTCTAAGTTCTTCTGGAAGTACATTTAAAGTTCCTGCTACCAGTTTTTACACAATCGAAAGAGACAAACTGAAGTTGACTGAAAATATTGCCCAGATTTTTATGGGAACACGTATTCAGTGCGCTCAGTGCCATAACCATCCATTTGATCGTTGGACTATGGACGACTACTACTCATTCTCTGCATTCTTCAGTCAGTTTAGAACTAAAAATGATGAAGATCGTCGAGCTCAAATAGTATACGATAGTCGTCGAGGTGACGTTAAACACCCAGTCACTA
>Ga0075480_10001714_pt1 | contig 13932 bp, 19 predicted proteins | sample DEB08_DNA_7_FD_81590 | JGI IMG/M metagenome (GOLD analysis project Ga0075480, IMG submission 81590) | Aqueous microbial communities from the Delaware River and Bay under freshwater to marine salinity gradient to study organic matter... | ecosystem: Environmental > Aquatic > Marine > Coastal ... | reverse complement strand
TCCGAACTGAATACGAACGAGAGCGTATTGCAGAACGGCAGGACGACGAGATGTACGCCAGGCAAGGGGGTGATAGAGGCCGGCAGGCTAGAGAGAGACTGCAGGAACAGGACGCGCGTTCTGGCCGCAGTGGCGCGCTCACAAACGACAAAATCATAGACGACGGAAGCGGCGAGTCGTACGGAAGCAGGTTCGCCGCCAGCCGCGCCAGGAGAAAATCTGAGCTAGACGAGCGAAAGGAAAACTACCGAGACAGAAACAGGCTGGCAGGAAATGACCCTCGGCAGAACCTGACGAACGCATTCCGTCTACTTACCCCAGAGCAGCAGCAGCAGGCAATCCTCGGCGGCATGTTCCAAAAAGGGTCCACACCTCTTGATGTCCAGCGAGCGCAGGCTGAGGCTCAAGCGAGAATTAACGCAAACCAAGCACTGGCTGACCCGATGACGCAGCAGCTTCAGTCGCAGCAGCTTGAGGTCCAGAGGCAGCAGCAGCAGGCGGCGATGCTTGAGGAAACGGAGCGATACGTTTCCAACACTTGGGCAGAGCCGCAGGGGATTGCGAACTACGCAAACAGAACCGCTGCATGGCTCGGCATTCCAGTTCACGACAACACCATGTTCACCGAGGACGAACAGAACGAAACCGTCAGGTGGGTAATGACTCGTTTCAACGTCTCAGAGGAAGAAGCTCGCAGGATAGTGGGCACCGTGGCGTCTACAAGGACGACGCCTCAGGCTACGACTGCTCCTAGTGGCGGCTTGCCGTACTCGGGGCCTCCTCCGGCGCAACCGCCAGCTCCAACTGGAGGTGGGTGGCGCCCTCCGGCTGGCCTACCTGGGTTTTGACGAATGGCTTCACCGCTCTATGACATCTATGACCCATACGGCGTCATAAGGCAGCAGGCGGAGTACGGAGCATTGGGCGACCCGCGCAACGCCCGCCTCTCGGATCTGATGCCGCAGGAGCAGCAGGACTCCATGCTGCGGAGCCTTGCTAACAAAAGTGCATCCGGGCTCTCGGCTCTTGGATGGCTGCTGGATACTCCCGGCTCCGTTGTTCGGGGGACGCTATCTGGCGGCCCGCTTAAAGGAATCTCCGCACTGTGGGAGTCCTCCGACGACCGGGTTACCGGCAGGGAACTCCTGCGGCAATACGGCATGGCCGGCGAAGGTGACAGCTGGGGCAATTTCTTTGGCGGCTTGGGCGCCGAGGTCTTGCTAGACCCACTCAGTTACGCTTCGCTGGGGCTCAGCTCTCTGGTAGGTAAGGGCGCAAAGACTGCTGCTGGCAAGGCCGTCGCTGACCGTGGCCTGCTTAGCAACCTGTCGACACTCGCCAGGTCACAAGGCGTTGGGCCGCGTGAGTTCCTCCGAAAGAATACGGCTCAAGACATCCTTAGCGGCATAACCGATGCCGCTAAGCGAGCAGACGCAGAGAAGGCGTTGCAGCGGCTAGGCGTTGACATGTCGCAGCCTCTCGCAAGGTCCAACAGGGTCGGCTTCCCGTTCATGGGAGAGACTGCGGTGGACCTGTACGGCGAGCGTGCCGGCGACCTTATCGCAAAAGCCGGCGACTCCGCTGGAGAAGCCTTGCGACTGAACCCGTACACAGGAGCAGTAGCAGACTGGACTGCCCGTGCGTTCGATCCGTCCGTCATGGACATGCGGACGTACGAAAGGCAGATGGAAGCCCGGCCGATCTACGAGGCGACCCAGGCAGAGCTGGCGAGCGTGCGTGAATCCCTAGCCAGGGCAGAGAAGTCGGCAGTAGAAGGCCTTGCCAAGTATGGCTACAACCTTGGCGATCCGTATGTAAACGACAACTTCCGTCGCCTGTTTACTCTTGGATACGAGTCGATCGACCCTGAGTTCTCACGTGCCATCAACGACCCAGGAGTCAGCGAATACGTCAACTACTGGGAGCAGCTGCGAGACTCCTGGAAGACCAAGGCAGACGAGCTTGGCATCTCTGCCCAGGAGTTCAACTCACGCGCAGGGACGCAGTTCTTCCCGCAGCAGCAGGTGTGGTTTGACGTTGAGCGACAGCCCGAATGGCCAGCAGGAAAGGCTCCGCCTCGTCGGCAAAGGCGTGATTACGGCCGACGCGCACGTGCTTTTGAGCTAGGCACCAACCTTGGTCGTCAACGGAACGACTACATGGATGTTCTCGGCGGTGCGTACACCGTCAACAGAATGTCCGGCGATGCGGCGCTCCAGCAAGCGTTGCGTGAGTCTACGCCAGACCAGGCCGAGCAAATCATCCGTGAATGGGCCGGCAGAACATTTGACCGGGATAGCCCTGTCCTGCTTCCAAACAGGTCGGACGACTTGTTTGCGTGGGTTGACGAGCGACAGAACATGGACAGCATCTTCGATGACTCGCCCATGGCCACGCAAAGGCAACAGCTGGTTGACAAGTACGAAGACGCAATACGTGATGCCCAGGAGAACGCCCGTAAGTTCAACCTGCCAACAGATGGCGTGACATCCAAGAGAGCGGACGCACTGGCAGCTAAGATTAGCCAGCTTGAGGCCGACATGATGGCAGCCGCAGAAAGCGGACCATATGTTCACAAGGCACGGCCGCTTCCTAAAGATCACCCACTCGTAGTTGCAGAGAATGACCTAGCCAAGAAGCAGGCTGCAGCTGCTGCTGGCGGAGAGACAAGCAACGCAAGAGCCTTTTCAAAGCAGCTTTCTGCTGTGCGCAAGGAGATTGAGCAGGCCGAGCGCAAGGAGTACAGGAAGTATCTTTACTCTAGGCTTGGCGACGTTGTTCGCCAGATGGACCCGCAACACGCCGAGAAGGGCGTGCCGTTCTTTGGTCGCAACGTCTTTAACGAGATGGCTCAGTATGCCCTCAACGTGGGCCGAGTGCGATCGCAGGCCGACGGAATGCTGGACCTGCTCACAAAGAATGCCGTGGAGATGGCGCCCGGCAGCGTAACCGGGGGCACTAACTACGGCGTCACGGACGCCCTGAAGCAGCTTGGCTTTGACGACAAGACAGGGCCGGCAGCACTTGCGAAGCGGATGGATGTCCTGCCTGAGCAGCTTGGCAGCTACAGCTTTGACAAGAACTTCATTGACGAGTGGTCACGGCAGATCCAGCGGGGCTCAGCGCCTGAGCTAATCTCACCGTTGCTGCAGAAGTACGACGACTTCACTAAGTCGTTTAAGACTCTCGGCCTACTGTTCCCGAGCCGCTACACCCGTGACTACTACTCTGGCGGATTCGCTGCTGCAAGTAAGGGCGGCTTTAACCTAAGCGACCAGTACGCTGCGCTGGAGGCACGCAAGGGAAACTACGGCCCGCTGGCAAAGCGGCTTGAGAATGCGCCTGACTTCGAAGGCCTGACTCCCGAGCAGCGGATTGACAAGGCGCTAATGGAGATGGCAAGGGTCGACCTTTCTGTGAGCACCCAGCTATCCGACTCGCCCACAGATGCAGCCGGCGTGGCATTGCGCGGCATGTACCCTGGCGCTGCACCAAACCAGCCAGGCAGCCTACTGCGAAGGTTCTACAACCCAGATCGCAGCTGGCGTGAAGGCCTGGAAAACAACCTAAACATCTTTGCGGTGCGAGGCGCGGACGGGAACCGCAACCCGATCCTTGAGGCGGGCGACAGAGTGGCTGAGTTCACTGACGCGGCCAACCGGATTGGGTCCTACATAACCTACAGGCGAAAAGGCATTGCGCCGGAAGAGGCCAAGCGGCTTACCGACCTGACGCAAGTCAACTACAAGAACGCCACGGACTTTGAGAACAGATACCTCAAGCGGCTCATCCCGTTCTACAGCTACACGCGCGGGATCGTACCGTACATAGGCGACCAAGTGCTGAACGAGCCTTACGGCTTTCTGGGCTTATCGACGCGCGCTATTAACAGGGCGAGCCAGCCGTCCGAAGACAACTTTGTGCGAGAGGACCTTCGCCGCAGTGCAGCCATCCCGGTCCCCGAGGGAACCCCGATACTTGGTTCGCCTGGCGAAGGTTTCCGCAGATACCTGACAAACATTGACCTTCCTTTCGCCGGCACGGTCAACTTGTTTTCCCCTGGCACTGGAAACAATATCCTCAGCCAACTTGGAAACACAGTTAAGGATACTGCCGTCAACATACTTGGGTCTACAAACCCACTGATTAAGTCACCGCTGGAGCTTGCGACAAACAGGCAGTTCTACTCAGGGCGCCAGCTGTCAGACCTGTACTCCATGTTTGAGCAGTCTCTTGGTGAGCCAGGCAGGTTCTTAGAGCAAGTCGGCTACAACGTGCCGGGTGGATCACGCGCCCTTGGCGTTGCGCGTCAGCTGATGGACGACCGTATGAGCATGAGCGACCGCCTGTCGAAGCTGGCGTTCAACTCGCTGACGGGCCTGAAGGTAACGGACGTAGACATCGAACGGACCAGGCGGCAGGCCGCACGCAACATGCTCAACGACCTCCTGAAGGCAACGCCAGGCGTGAGGACCTACGAAAACATCACCGTGCCAGAGGAAACCCTGGCGAAGATGCCCGAAGAGCAGAGGAACATGTACCTGCTCTACAAGATCATTCAGGCGGAAGCAGCTCGGAAGGCGAGGGAGCGGAAGAAGGCTGAGGAGGCCGCCAATCCTTTGGCGGCGTTCAACCTCTAGCCAGCAGCCGGGATCGAAGGCACCGGCTTTCTTAGGTCTGACAAGATGACCTGATCGACGTAGTGCCGGTAGGCCATGCCAGGTGTCTGGTGGCCAAGCTGCATTGTTGCCGACAACCCGCTGATCTCGGCGTAGGTGGCGCTGCTCCTCCGCAGGTATTTGCCGGACCCCTCCAGTCCGGCTCGCATGATTAGACGCCGCATGACTTTCTTGATCTGATCTCTGCTGATGATGGTGCCAAAGATGATCCTGTCGTAACGAGGCAGCCGCTGCAACGCCTCCATCGCTGCGTCGTCCAGCACACATACGTGCTGCCGGTTTGTCTTGCTCATGACCAGGGCTAACCGATTTCCCCTTAGCTCATCCCACCGGATTCGCAGCATATCTCCTCGTCTCAGGCCTGTGGTGTACCCAACCAGCACCCATGCAGGCATCAGAACGCGGTATTCGCACGGATGCTTGATGGTTCCGCCGGGCATTTGCTTGGCTTCTCGCACCAATCCAGACAGCTCTTTCAGCGTCCACGCTCGCACTGGCGGGTAAAAATGCTTGACACGGCAAATTTTCTCGCTACATTCCTTAGCCAACTTGTCCTTGACTGCACGGCGGTACAGCGTTCCAAGCATCCGCCTGTGGTTAGCGACAGTTGTTGGGGCGAGCTTTCTCAAGGCCGCCTGGAGGTACGCCGATATACGGTCAGGGTCAAGATCATGCACACGCCATGGAAGGCGACGGCACAGGACGCGGAGTTGCTCTCTGTAGCCGTCCGAGGCGCCAACAAGCGTACAGTAGCGGTCGGCGTATTCTGCAAGCATCATGGTGTAGACCTCCGAGTGGGCCGGCCAGGTCCCTCTAAGGTACTGCGGAGCACCCCTAGCTCAACTGGATCGGGCATCGAACTGGCCCAATCCTTGCTTGCCGCTCTGGCTAAAGCAATCCCCCTGGCGGAACTACTCCTTCCGCTCGCTGTCTGCGGACACCTCGCTCACTGCAGGGACGTTCTGCGCCTCAGGGATGAGGCTTTCTTTTTGGAGGAGGTGTACGCATGACAATGTTGGACATTTCGTCTGGGCCGATGGTTTTGACGAAAGACGAGTTGAGCAACGAGGACTACCACAGAAAGTTTCCGCAGTACTGGAGCCGCAGTACTGTCCACCGCATCTACCGCATGGGACCAAAGGCGCACGCCCTTATGGAGCGTGGCGTCTCCATGTTTTCCGGGAACCGTGGCACGGAGATAGGCAGCCTCTTTGACGACGCTTGGGACTGGATCGTCTCCGGCAAGAGCGTTGGCGAGATGCTGCTGTCTCCGCCTGCGGAGGTGCTGACCTCAAACGGACAGAGGCGCGGTAAGGCGTACGAGGCGTGGCGAGATGTGATCCGCGCTGAAGGCAAGCGTGAAGCCAACGCCGAGACGGTCAACTTACTGAACCTGATGGTGGAGTCAGTGTTTGAAAACGCATCTGCCGTCGAACTGTTGGAGCGGACGACAGACCTGCAGCAGTCAGTGTTTTTTGAGCACAAGGACGGACACCTCCTGAAGGCTCGCTATGACGGTGCGATCGCCGGCGACCTGATCTACGACGTGAAGACGACGAGCAGCAGTTGGTCGGAGCTGGCGAAGAGCTTCCTGAACTTCGGCTACTTCTGGCAAGCCGCCTGGTATTCAGACTCCGCTTACGCCAGCGGCTACGACGAGTTTCGCATGCCGTTCATCGTCGTCCAGACGGTGCCGCCATACGAGTGTCAGGTTTTCCACTGCCCTGACGAGATGGTCCGTGCCGCTCGCACGCAGATTGCGGACACGCTCCGCATTATCGAACTACGCCGTGAAAGCGGCGAGTACCTCCCGGAGGACTACGGGGAGGTAAAGACGCTGCCTTGCCCAGCGTGGATGTGGAAGCAAGAAGTCTATGGAGGAGCAGATGAATAGAGCTGACTTTGATTCTTTGGTGGAAGAAACCAGCAGTGCCGTTTGCCAGGTTGTGCAGCGACCGCACATCGAAAGGCTGGAGAGCGACGAGGTTGACCAGCTGCATGCAGCACTGGCGACTGCACAGGCTTCATTTCCTGTCATCGGCAAGAACAGCACCAACCCTCACTTTCGATCCAGCTACAGCGGCATGGACGACGTGAAGAAGGCGTTGTCCAAAGCTCTTGGCGACAACAACCTTTCCGTCACGGTGCAGCCCATTCGCATGGAAGGCGAGTGGGTGGCGAGGGGAGTATTGCGTCACAAGTCTGGCCAGTGGATTGCCGGATTCTTGCCCTTGATGCTGATGAAACGGGACATGCAGGCCTTGAAGTCTGCCATGACCTACGCACAGCGGACGCTGACCATCGCACTGACTGGTGCGGCCAGCGGCGACGACGACGACGGCAACGCTGCATGCGAGCCGGCCAAGCAGCCATCTGCTGCAGACAAGTCTACGGCTGCCATGTCGATGCTGAAGGCCGCTCTGGAAGGCAACGACGAGACGGAAGCACGGAAGGTGCTGGCCCGCATCAAGTTACGTGAGAGCGAAAAGGCTTTGCCGAAGGGAACTTCCGCCAAGGCCCAAAAACTGTTTGACGAAACCTTTGCAAAGGAGACAGCGAATGGCTGAGGGAATGAACTGCTGCGTGTTTAGCGGCAACTTGACATCGGATGCACGCTCCAAGGACGTGAACGGGACAGAGGTTGCTCGCTACTCAGTCGCCGTTAACGGGCGCAAAGACGAGGTGACTTTTATCCAGTGCAGTCACTGGAACCCAAAGGGTGTGCTGGCTTACCTCACCAAGGGCAAGTCTGTGTGCGTCAGCGGAAACATCCGGCTGGCCCAGTGGGAGAAAGACGGCGAGCCGAAGTCGGCAATCGAAATGAACGTGCGCAGCCTGACGTTGATGGGCGGTGCGGAAAAAAAGCAGCAGCAGGAGGCAGACTGCCCTTTCTAATTTTCATGGAGGAATGGATGACTGAGTTGCCATACATGCCCCTGTTTTGCAAGGACCTGGATAGCAGCACACGGGACATGACCAACGCCCAGCTTGGCGCCTACATGCGTCTGCTGGTCTACGCCTGGGTCAACAACGGTTGCCCCAACGACTACGAGACATGCAGCCGCATTGCCGGCGGCATTCCAGAGAATGACTGGAAGGTCCTTCGCAGGAGGTTTTTAGTCCTGGACGAGGGGACCACCGAGGAGAGGCTGAGCCACCGCCGGCTGGAGTCTGTCCGAGAGGAGTACGCCACCAAGTACAGGAAGAAGTGCGAGTCTGCTAGGAAAGCTAGGCAGTCTAGGCAGGGGCAGCAGCCGTCAGATTCTGATTCTAACTCTGAAATCAACTCTGAAATCAGAGCTGAAATCAAAGCTGAAGTCAGCTCTGAGGCGCCTTTGCTTCTTACTACTACTTCTACTTCTGTATCTAGTTCTCTGTCTTGGAATCCAAAGTCTGGCTTCGTTCACCTTGATCCAGCGTTGCGCGCCCAATGGGCGCAGGCCTTGCCGCTGATTGACATCCAGCACACCATCGGCAAGGCCCACATGCACCTGTGCAGCCACGCTGATTTAGCGGAAAAACTGCTTAAATCAGGCGAGCTTCTGCCTTGGCTGGTTGACTGGCTCAAGCGAGAGCAGCCGCACCGCAAGGCCACCGAGGCCAAGAAGCCGGCTGAGTCATGGATGCAGAACTACAAGGTGGCCGAATACCAGTCGCCTCGCCTGGCGGCCAGGAAGGGGCCTAAAACGGACGATCTCGCATCGGCTGGTGTCCCTAGACCCCAAATAAAAACCCCATCTTAAATCGCAAATATGGAGGCAGCTTGTGTCTGAGGAAGAAGACAGGCCAGACCTTCTGGTCAGCGAGACGGTAGACGACCTTCGCCAGGTCTTCATGGTCGAAAACGCCTTCCCAACGGAGTGGGAGCCGGACGCTAGTGGCAAAAAAGAAAAAGCAACATTGCGATCCATTGGAAGTTGGATCTGCCGAAGCCTTGGCATCGGCACGCATTCTGGCGAGAAGGGCCGGCGAGACGACGATAGCTGAAGCTGCTGTCAGCCTAAGCATCGCTGAGCATAACGCTTACGCCATCGTTCGCATGATGCGAGCGTGGAAGATGACGGCTCCGACAGAGCGACTTGCTGCCGTTTGTTTTGCAGACGAAACGGTAACGCCGGCCGAGGTAGCGGAGTGGTTTGATAAACCGTTACACTGGGCTGTACGTGTGTCCAGCAGGCGAGGGCATCTTCGCCGTCGGTGGAGGGCCAGTGTCAAGGATGAACGTCAGGCCTGCGGCTTTTACCCGAATGATCCGTCGCCGCACGTCATAAGTTCGATGTGCCAGTACTACCTGCTTAACAGCGATATTCCTCCTGAACGCAGGGTGATGACGCACGCCGAGTTTGCAAGGAGATGGAATGCCGCGTCCCTTTCGACAGTCTCTAAGTGACGGACATGCAGCAGAGAAGGCGTGGGTCGAAGAGCAGCACGGCCACAGCCTGGCTGTTGCACACGGCGTACGCATCGTTGCCGACAACTTTAATCCAGCAAAGGATCACCTTCAGCACCCAGATGCCGCTGGCGTTTTCCGCATTGAGATTAAGAACCGTGGCATAAGGTTTACGTCCAAGGAGGACTACCCTTACGACACCGTGTTTCTCGCAAACATAGCGAATCACCACAAGGACCTAACCTCCCCGCTGATTTATGTCTTGCGTTCAGAGCCGACGGGCAGATGGCTTTGGGTTTGCGCTACAGACCGTGATGAAACATGGACAACAGGGTTTAAGAGAGACAAGACACGCAACTCAAACGTACATATCTTGGAGTGCCCGAAGAGTTTTCTTCGAACACCGGACGAACTAAGGAGACTACTGCTACACCATGATGTGCTGGACTTGCTAGATGGAGGAACAGAAGCATTCCGATCATTCGACCGATGTGATCCAGGAAATGAAGCAGGAGCTGGATCGACTTCGAAGAGAAAACGAGGAGCTAAGAAGGAGGCTGATCCATGTGTGGGGAGAGACTTAGCGAGATCGAAGACGAAGTGCGTTCCCTCCGACAAACGGTCGAAGCCCTGCGGGCGATGATGGAAGTCCGGCCGGACGGAAGTGCGAGCTGGAAGATACCCGAGAGGTACGAAGTTCATGAACGCAGACATACCGACGCTAAAAGTGTTCGTCCGATCGCACTTCATCAGCGATAGGATCGGGTACGACGAGGCCTATGCGTTCGGAATCCAGTCCGTGAAGGGCCGCGCCCTTGGCTTTCATGTGATGACGAAGCACGGCGCTCACTATCGAAACGTGCCAATCCATGCGTTGACGACACAAGACGGCGAGGCGGGGCGATCCTTGCATCAGTGTCAACTGTGGGACTGCTTTTCTTCAAAGCCTGTCGTCCATGTGTTTGACTACTTGGTGAACCACCAAGCCAAGTGTGCCATGCGTGGCAGCGAAGAGGGCGGCACGTATCTTTTCACGGTCGACTGGCTGCCGGATGACAATGTGCGCACGGGATTCGTATTGCAACCCGACCAGAACAAGTGCGCTCACGTCATGGAGCTAGACTCGGGGAACATAGTTGCCCTTCCTACAAACCGGATTGTATGGCTGGACGGTTACTTTATCGGAAAGAGCCCAGATCCTCGCATGCAGCGGTATCGGACTCAGTCCGATGTTTACCAGTGCGAAGATTACTTGTTTGATGTAAGCAAGGCCGAAGAGTACATGTACGAGGGAAAGTAGTGACGCAGCAGGAAGTCATGGTGCTGATGGACTGGAGCGAGAAACATCGCAGCTGCGCCGTGTGCTGGTGGCCGAGTTACGATTACTCCAGGGATATGGAGGTTCATCACATCGTCGGAGGCCCTAATCGGTCAAAGGGTCATGCGCCTTACAACTACCTAAAACTTTGCGACCGATGCCATCACGTTTACCACTCAGGCAAGGTTGCAGCAAACGTGCCACCGCTAAACATGGGGCATCTCCTTACGGCCAAGCAAGAGTCGGACGAGGAGAACTACGACGTAGCACGGCTCGCTTCACTGAAGAACAGGAAGGCCCTGCATTGGGAGCCGGAACCTATACCGGACTTCTACTTGCAAGAGAGAATACGGAACACTGGTCATCGTAGCGAAAGGCGGCCATGAAAGTCATTACATGTGTCACACAGCGAGCAGGAGGCAGGACATACCTGCTCATGCTGCAGCACGTAGATGACGGCAGCAAGACGGTTGGAAAGATGGCGAGTTATGTGGCGAAGGCTGGCAACGGTCTGGCTAAGAAGAAGCCGGACGTGGCTGGCAAGTTAATCATGGAGCAGTTCCCTGACCTGGCGTGTGTGGAGGTAAGGGCCGGCTCAATATCGACAAAGGTTCTGAGATGAACAGCAGGCAGAAGGGTGCGAGAGGAGAGCGGGAAGCGGCGAAGGTCATAGCAGAAACATTTGGGTGCGAGGCTAGACGAGGCTGCCAGTTTGCTGGCGGAAAGGATTCGCCAGACGTGCAGACGACGCTTGATGGCCTGCACTTTGAGGTGAAGAGGGTTCAGAGGCTCAACATTCACGGAGCCATAGACCAGGCCGTTAACGACGCCGGAGAGAAAGTACCATGCGTGCTACACAGAAGAGATCGGACGGAATGGCTACTCACCGTGAGGCTGAGCGATGTCACAAAGCTCGCAGCCAGACTGGCTGAGGCCCTTGGTAAAGAAGATGCGGGCTTGGGCGAGTGAGCGGTTCCCCGTGCCATTCAGGGTTCGCTGCTACGTTCGGCCACGCTCAGTCATGCAGTCGATGGACGGTTCGTTTGAGTTCTCGGAGTGCTGCACTCGCGGGACCATATGTATCTGCGACGACCTCACTGTGGGCGAGGCGGTTGCAACTTTCTGCGAAGAGTGGGCACACGCCCGCACGGCATACCTGGAGGACCAAGAAGATGAGACAGGCGACCCACACCACCACGCAACATTCTGGTCGGAGTTTGGGCGAATCACCACCGCCGCAAGGGGTGAGTCCTGGTGACCCTTACCAGCAGATATGCGAGGAGATACACAGGCTTCTTACGAGGAAGCGTTCGTATTACGGATGCCCAGGGGAGAAACCTCTGGCCAACGCACTGGCCGTAATCGAAGACGGGATAGACCCAGCCACATATCAAATGGCACGTGTGAATGAAAAACTCAGGAGGCTACGTGGCCTCAGAGGGACATTAGACAAAGGGAAGATAAGAGACACCATATGCGACATCGCTGGCCACGCAATCGTAGCGATCGCCTGCCTAGACTCTGGAGAGAAAACGTGAACCTCGCCCTGATTAAGTGGTTAATCTCGCACCGTGACGTTCTTATGGAGTGCATCTCCATCGTCAAAGACTACGACCATGAAGCCTCTCTCTTGGACAAGTGGGAGATCGTTGACCGACTTGCCAAGGTCATCATCCCTGTGGTTGAGGGCGAGGACATTGAGACGCTGGCATACGGCGAACCCTACCTGATTGCCGACGACAACTACTCGGCCATGTCCTGCGGAGCAGACCTCGCAGCGCTTGGCGTTGACTGGCAGATGCTCATCACAACGCTGGCTCCGATCCTGATAGCTATCTTGAGGGCCTTGGCCCCAGAAGACGAGTGAGCTTTCATCTCCCGCCTTATACCGTCAGCCGTCCTCTCACTGCAGCAAATCTGAAGGAGGTTGATTGGGGGGTAAGCTCGTACAAAATCCCCGCCCTGTGGAAAGAGACAGAGGGCGAAGGGGTGCGGGTAGCAGTCATCGACAGCGGGGCCGCAAGCCACTACGCCTTACAGGCCGTTGTGGAAAGAAAAAACTTTTCTACCGACGAGTGTGCCGACGACCTAATCGGACACGGGACGCACGTGACGGGGATTATATGCGGGAGCCAGGCTCCCTGCATGGGGATCGCCAAGAAGTCCCAGGTCCATGCGTTGAAGGTGCTGGGGGAGAACGGCCATTGCAGCGCGCAGAGCGTCAGCGAAGCCCTTGGCTATGCTGCGAAGGCGGGGTGCGACTTAGCCTGCCTAAGTCTTGGGAGTGCGAGCGAGTCACTGCTGCTTCATGAGGCGATAAAAGAAGCCAGCCGGAGCGGGATGATCATCGTAGCTGCCGCCGGAAACGACGGCGGGCGAGTTAACTACCCTGCCGCGTTCGAAGAGACAGTTGCAGTAGGCGCTGTGGATAAACACGGGGAGATATGCCCGTTCTCCAGCCGTGGCGAAGAGATCATCTGCGCAGCTCCGGGCCAAGACATACAAAGCACCTGGCTTGCCGGTGGGTATGCCGTTGTTTCTGGCACAAGCATGGCCGCTCCCTTTGTGGTCGGAGTCCTTGCGTTGTACATTGGTACACTGGGCCGCAAGGCCACGCCGCAAGAGATACTAACAGCGCTGGAGGCGACCAGCAGTGACGCAGGAGAGCCGGGGCGTGACGAACTATATGGGTGGGGCCTCATCGACCCGCACAAACTGGTGAAGTATCGGACGCTGCAAGTAGACGGAGTGCCGGTTTACAGGCCGGATGAAGCATGAATCAGACGCAGGTTATCGCCCTCGTAGGAGTGGGCCTTGCTGCCGCATACGCATACGGCCCGCAACTTCAGTCGCTGCTGCCTAGCGTTGCGCAGAAGTCGCCGCTGCTACAGGACCTTGAGACTGTCACAAAGATCAGAAAGACTTACAACTCGCAGGAAGTAACAGCTGCCTGCCAGAAGCTGTTGGAAGCCTTGCTCCAGGTAAAGACATGAAGCAGATATTGCTCATTGCCGCAGTTGTTTTCCTTGGCTACACTTTCCTTCCAGAACGTGAGCCCCCTGACACGCCAGCCGTAGTCGATGGTCCGGTTTCAGTGGCTCTCCGGTCGGCCTCCTCCACTGACCGTGCGTCACTCGCTGCCTTGTACTTCGCCATGGCAGACGTGACCGAGAGAGACGCAGCCGGCCAGCAGATTTCGTCCACAGAAGTCTGGCGGCGCTGCCACAGTGCCGCGCTACGGCTGGCGGTCGGAGGCACTTCACTTCCAGGCAAGTACCCCGGCCTGGATGTCGCAGTGGAGCAGGTTCTTGCCCAGTATTTCTCGCTGGACAATACCCCCATGACCCCTGAGCTGCGTGCAAAGATCGTTGCTGCATGCAGGGAGGTAGCCAGACAAAGTGGCGGATGAGTACAAGGACTCACTGTCTCTGCTGAATGCATACGAGCAGGGACTGACCGGCTACATCGAAAGCCCGCGTGACAAGGCGGAGTTCATGGAGTCGCAGCCCCATCAGTACTTTGACGAGCCCAACATCAAAGGCATG
>Ga0075480_10001706_pt1 | contig 13971 bp, 10 predicted proteins | sample DEB08_DNA_7_FD_81590 | JGI IMG/M metagenome (GOLD analysis project Ga0075480, IMG submission 81590) | Aqueous microbial communities from the Delaware River and Bay under freshwater to marine salinity gradient to study organic matter... | ecosystem: Environmental > Aquatic > Marine > Coastal ... | reverse complement strand
TGAACTAAGTGCGGCACTTCTTGTTGAGGCTGTTGAAAAAGCCAAAGATGATAGAAATAAAATTTTAGCTGCAAGAGCACTTGCTGAAGCTGCAACTAATAGTAGAGAAGATAAGAATGTAAGAAAAGGCTACATTCAAAAAGCTCTGAAGCAAAATCTTCCTGCTAACGAGAAAAAGCTCTTATCTGAAAGACTTAAAAAAATTAGATACTAGTCAAAATATCTTTCTATTAAGGCTCCCTTTTTGGGGGCCTTTTTTCTTGCCCTGTTCTACTAGTAATATTAAAAAAAATTGCTTAATACTTCTCAAAAACTTATATTTGTTAAGGTAGGATGTAAATAGAAGGAAAATATTATGAGTGACTACAATGTTCATCAGAAAAAAGATCCAGGCAGAACAACACAATATATGTCTGAAAACTTTTCCGATTTAGCTAATATGGCAAATGAAAAACTACTTAACAGTCATGTAAGTAAAGAACACAAACTTGAAGTTCTCAATGAAATTAAAGAATGCTTAGAAACTGCCATCGAAAAAGGCGATCACATACCTCAATCTAAAAAACTGCAAAAGATTATGGCAAAAGTCAAAACTGACCTTGAGCATTTAGAAGACTATATCGAACACCTTTAATAAGTAGTTTCGATTAAAAGCACACCTGAGCTTGCGCAGGCTGTGCTTAATTCCCTCCCCTCTTCATTTTTAAATAGCTACTTAAAGACTTTCTTTGATCTTCATTCAGAAACTCAGAACTTTTCTCAACTAATGATTCGTCAGCTTGTTTAAAAGTTGTTTCTCCTGCAGCAACACTTTGAAGAACACTATTGTGATGTTCATACATCAAATCATTCAGACCGACCCTTTGTTCATCACCTAAACTATTATCTCCTAATATCCCTTCAAAGTTAGAAAGCTCTCTTAGTGTATAGCCTCTTTGTTCTTGCTCCCGAAACTCTCCAAAAGCATCTCCCAAGTCACTGGCAATTTCAGTATTTGTTTTTTCAATGGAGTCTAAAATACTCTTAGCTAAAGCCTGTTCTTGAGTTTGTCCTTCTTCTGTTGGCAATGATTGAAGAATACTTTTAAAGACTGCACTAACTATTTCTGAGTCTCGTTCAACAAGCTTATCTTTTAAGCCCGCAATCATATCCTCGCTCAAATTCATACTTTCAAAAACAGATGCATAGTTTTTTTCAATTTCTCTCATTAAGAACTTCTGCATTTGAGCTCTTCGCTCTTGCTCTCTTGGGCTAAGCTCTGGCTCTTCTTCTTGGACTTCTTCCGTTTTTTCTAAAGCCTCGGCTTCTTTTTTCTTGTCTCTCTTTACTTCAGCTGTTTTGACTACTAACTCTTCTAAAGACGCAGTCTTAGTTTCAAGCTTTGAAAGCTTTTTCTCCATACCCTTATTTAAGTTAGCCAGGCGCTCATTATCTTTTTTCAGTCTTTCAACTTCTGCTAATAGTTTACTATTATCATTTGGACTTTCAGTTGCTCCAACATTGTAAAAATATACCGCAGCACTTGTGCTACAGAGCAAAGCTATAATGAGGATTCCTACTTTCATTTCCATTCCTTTTCTACTCAACAACTAAACCTAACATACGAAAGGCAACCTCAATATTTTACAAAAAAAGTACAGATCAAATCAAAGGGACACCAAATGTCCTCTACCTGGATATATATTATAAAAGTTTGAATTAATAAAGGATTTAAAATGGTCGAATTCACAATCGCAAATTTTATAACAATTGCAGGCGGACTTTACGGACTTGGGATTGTCACTCCACTAGCCTTAATCTATGTAGTAATTCGTAAAGAAGATAAAGACTAAGTTAGTCTTTCATATAGAAGAAGTGACCGCCAATAACAACGCCCATATACATCACCATTGCTTTTGACTCAGGGACTTTATTTCTTTTAAGTAGTTGATAAAAGGCTAAGTCTGCGGTGTCCTTACTATAATGGAGCTTTTTTGATTTTGTAGAATATAAATAATCATGTACCAGTCCTGGCACTTCTAGTTGTTTATCAAAAGGATTACCCAACCATTCCTGAGCTATCTCTGGAATACTCGTTCCATTGAATTCAAAATTAGCTGGGACAGTTATCTTGTTATTAAAATTATAATCAGACATCAGATGCTTCAATTCATTTTTGAGTTCGGAGAAAGATGGCTGTCCATAACTTTTAGGAATATTAACAACAGGGATTTTATTAGTATTTCCCACGTTTTCTCCAGAGAGCCTAACATTAATCTCTTTGAACGCTTTCTTGAGTGCGCCAATATTATCAGGATTGATTTTAGCTGCGATTCTATCTAAACCTTTAGGTGTCAGTCCTTGAGCTTTAAATAAAGTATAAAACTCCACAGCAATCGCCTTAGCTTCAACTAAAGCTTCGAAGTTGATACTTTTATCGTTATTCATAGCTTTAAAACTGTCACTGATTGATCGAAATGTGGAATTATCTTTTGAGCTTACACAGCTACTTAAAAGAACAAATATTAATAAGAGGCAAAATCTAAAAAAGGTCATCACAGAAATCGTTTTCTTTCAGTTAATTATTTCAACGCCCTAACACTTATATTCATTTTCATTGAAAGCCATTCTAATTGGATAAAAAACATCAAATTCAATACTTAAAGTTTCACATCGTTTGCTCAATGGGTTCTCAGGCATAAACTAAAGAAAATCAATATAGGAATATGGGGCATGAAATTTTTAATTTTACTTTTCTTTTTATGCTTAGGCTGCACTTCAAGTGATACAACAAATTCATCTAAAGGGGAAAACATGAAAGAAGAAACAATCAAAGTTTTAAAATCAAAAGAAGGCATTCAGATAATTCACCAAAACTTTGCAGCGGCCTGCTTTAATAAAACCTGGGAATTTATCGAGAAGAAAGAGCTTTCAGAAGAAGACAAAGAAGATATGATTGCCACTTCATATGCATCACTCTGGCATTGGAAAAAAAGAAAAGACTGCACTCAGGAAAACCTATCCATCGCATACTGGCAACTAGGTCGTGTACATTGCCTAGCAGGTAAAGCTGAGATCGCCAGAGAATTTGGAGAAAAGTGCCTAAAGGTTTCAAAGGACTTAAGCCCATTTTGCAAAGGCTATGCATACGAAGTTCTTTGTAACGCTGCTGTAGTGAGTAAAGATATGAGGACTGCTAAAAAATACCTAAAACTTGCTCAAGAACAATTAGAAAAAATAACCGATAAACAAAACAAAAGCTACCTACAAAAAGACCTCGAGAAGCTTCTATCGCGTATTAATCAATAAAGTATATCTAAAATGATGCTTTTTGAGACATATGCTTTAATAATGTACAATTGTGTAAAGTTTAGTTTACAAAAACAAAACTAAGGCTCAAACCTAACAAACACCCACAAACAGCTTATATATAGGGTATTACACAAGAAAAATCTATTAAGAATATATTATGGCATCAGCTATGCTCCTTACTTTATTAAAATTAAGGATAAGCACGATGAAAAAAATAATGCTAAGTGTGATAAGCATCGCCATAGTCTACTTCATAGGCTCCTATGATTGGACTCAAGACGCCAAATCGCATGACGAAAACCAAGTTCTGGTGACAAGAAAGGCCGAAGCTCCGGCTCCAGAATTACCTCAATTAAGGAAAGAGCTCCCTAAAAATCCAATCCCGTCTTACAAATTAGACTTAAAAGAGGTCTATAAATCCACCTTAAAACCATTATCTGCTGGGAAAGAACCCCGCCTAGATTCTGTTATTGATTCTCCAGCATGGAAAAAGAACTTTATAGATCCTGAAATCATGGATTATCATGTAGAGTACCTTCCAAGCTTAAATAAACTCAAGAGAACGACCCTCATTAAAGTTAAGAATATGAAATACCCTCATATCGTGGTTAATGAAGAGTTTACTTCAGATCCAATAACTGAAGAACCTGTTCTCTCCTACTATACAGAAGCTGTTGCAAACCATATGATCTTACAGGTTTTCGATGACTCTATATTAAACGAACTGATACAAAAAAATGATAATGTCAGTTTCAGAAGACTAAATGAAAAAAATATCATCGCTGAATTTAAAGAGTTTGATATTGATACGCTATCAGCTGCAATGAATTCATTTGAACAAATCCCATCAGTTAAATTTGCAGAGCCTGATTATCTAGTTCATACATCTACAACTCCAGATGATAGTAACTTCTCAAATCTCTGGGGAATGCACAATACAGGCCAAACTGGAGGATCCTCTGACGCAGACATAGATGCTCCTGAAGCATGGAATCTTCAAACTGGTAGTGGCGATGTAATCGTTGCGGTAATTGATACAGGTGTTGATTATGACCACGTTGATTTAGCTACGAATATGTGGAAAAACCCAGGAGAAACTGGAGTTGATAGTAACGGCAACAACAAAGAAACGAATGGCATTGATGATGATGGCAATGGATATACCGACGATATTTACGGCTACGACTTCATAAATAACGATGCAGATCCAGATGACAATGACCACTATCACGGTACTCACTGTGCGGGTACAATAGGTGGAGTAGGCAACAACGGACAAGGTGTTGCTGGTGTTGCCTGGAATGTAAAAATGATGGCCATCAAGTTTCTTGGTCCAAGTGGTGGTTATACTTCGGATGCTATTCTTAGTGTTGAATATGCCACAGATATGGGGGCTCATCTAAGTTCAAACTCTTGGGGTGGCGGCGGATTCTCTCAAGCCTTGAAAGATGCTATAGATGATGCTGGAGCAAATGGAGCTCTTTTTGTAGCAGCGGCAGGAAATAGTGGTAGAGATACTGACTCTAGCTCTCACTATCCAAGCTCTTATACAAGTGGAAATGTAATTTCAGTTGCTGCTACTGATCATAATGATGGACTTGCAAGCTTTTCAAACTATGGTGCCACCTCTGTTGATCTGGGAGCACCAGGTGTAAGTATATATTCTACCGCTCCTGAGGATTCTTACAGATCCCTTTCCGGTACATCAATGGCTACTCCACATGTAAGTGGCGTCATCGCTCTATTGCTGAGTGAGTTCCCATCGGAAAGTCTAGGTGAAATCAAAAACCGCTTACTCTCTTCTGGAGATAGTATTTCTTCACTAAGTGGAAATACTATTACAGGCAAAAGACTAAATGCTTATAAAGCCTTAACATTCAATAATGATAAGGCCATTCTTACCAGCCCTGCTCAAGCTGGTGAACTTGAAGCTACAACTGTTACTTTCGCATGGTCTGCCGGTAACAATGTTACTTCTTATAAATTATTAGTTGGATCCACTCAGGGAGGTAATGACTTCTATGATAGTGGAGATATTACTTCTAGAAGTGCCACTGTTAGTGAACTCCCAGATGATGGTAGCTCTGTGTACGTAACTCTCGTTTCCACTATTGATGGAAATGAAGATTCAAATGAGTATACATTTAGAGCTTATAGAAGCGAAGCATATCGACCGGCCCCATCAGCAATGACCTCTCCTGATGTTGGAAGCACCTTCACTTCCGAATCTGTGACATTTGAATGGGATGAAGGACGCATGGTTAGCCGTAACTGGATTTACATTGGAAGTAATCTCGGCTCTTTTGATCTTTACGGCCAAGAGGTTTCAGGAGGAAGCTTAACAATCGACTTGCCAGTAGATGGAAGAGTAATTTATGCCAGACTATGGTCTTATATAGAAGGTCAATGGGAATATGCTGACTATCAATATACCGCTGCAGATATAGAGCCTGTAAAAGCTGAAATCCTAAGCCCTTCAACGAGTACAACTCTAAATACCACCGAGCCTACATTTACCTGGTCTGAGGGTGTAGGGGTAAGCGCTTACTTCATTTATGTAGGATCATATAGAGGTGGTAATGATATAGACTACCAATACCACTCCAGAGAGTCTCAAAGTCATACAAGTAAAATCTATTTAGATGGAGACAAAGTTTATGTAAGGCTTTGGTCTTATGTCGGCAACTCGTGGCAGTATTCTGACTATGAGTTCAATACAGAGTACCATAAACCAGAAGGAAACGTCATCCCTAGTTTTGGATTTGAAGATGACAGTACAATGCCAAGTGGCTGGACTACATCTAATGACCTAAGTAGCTTTGAATGGGATTCTGCTGAAAAAATAAGTGGATCAAATTCGATAAAACTTATTGGAGATGGAGAAACAACCGTTCAGCTTGCAAACCAAACAACAAGCTTGAGGAGAGTACGGAGTGTTTATCTTTCAGGATTTAGTAAAAGTGAGAATATTTCAGAAGGTACATACTCTTTATCTCTCTTAGCGACATTCACAGACAATACTCAAGAATGGCGCCATCTAAACTTTAACTCAGGCACAAATGAATGGATAAAGAGGGAACAAATTTTTATATTCTCTAAAACACTAAAAGCATGTCAGGTTTTCTGTCAGCTACAAAGTTCAACAGGTCATGCTTGGTTTGATAACATTCAAGTTTTTACCAGCTCAAGTAGCAAAGGTAAAGTTAGAAAGAGATTAAGCAGAAGAAGTAAACCTCCTGTAACTAATGGCGGTTTTGAAAAAGTATTAACAAATCCTACTGGCTGGAACAGCTATATAACAAGAGGTAACAAAGCTATATGGAATAGTTCTGTATCCTATAGAGATGACATGTCCCTTCAGTTATATAATAGGAAATATAAAACTGCGAGATGGCAAACTGGTTGGATTAATCTTGAAAATACTGCAAGATCTTTTGAACTCAGCGGTGTAAGTATGGCATCTTCTATTCGTATGCCCCGAAAAAACCGCGGTTACAGTTATGCACTTAAAGTGAATATTAAATTCAGCGATGGAACTACTACTAGCCGGCACTTGCCATTTACTCTAGGAAATCATGGATGGCAAAGGGTAAGAAGAACTTACTCTTTCACCAAAGATATTAAATCTGTCCAAGCCTTTTGTGAAGCATCTGGAATTAGTGGAAATGTATGGTTCGACAATGTAAGCTTAGTTCCTGAATATAATGATGACAGTAGTACAAGTAGTTCAACTACATCATTGACAGCTTCTTCAAATGGAGACTCGAGTGCCCCTGATGCCTCTGCTTATGAATTCTGGACTCCAGAAATCTCCGAATCAAGTAATTTAGAGAAAGAAAGCAATATCAACTTTGGAGTTAATCTATTATTATCTACACTCCAAGACTTCTCTGTAAAAGTTCTAACAGTAGATGGTGAATTTATCCTTTATTACAGCTATGGAACTGATTTAGAAATCAAAGATACTGATGACTTCGATGTTATTTACACAAGCAATGAAGATTTTGATGAATCTCTTAATATTATCTTTGGTGATGATATCTTGAATGTAGAAGTCATAAATTAAGCTATAGGCTTTTATTTCAATAAAAGGTGCAGGTTTCCCTGCACCTTTTGACTTCTACCCTTAATCGTAAGTTAAATTCTCTTGTCCTAAAGTGAATCTACTATCTTACTCTTCGATCTTACAAAAATAAGCTAAAAATAAGCAAGGCATATCTCTTCAAAAATTGGGAACACAGAACATTGCCAATAAAGCTAAAGTAACCGAACATATCGGAGCAATTTCATTTGTCTCAAAAATGGAAATTGTAAAAAAGATCTTCAATTCAACAGCCATTCATTTTTGATTTAAATGAAGACAAGTTCCTCGGAGCTGGAGTCATTACCATAATGGCAAGACCAAGAACCAATAATGGTAAAGAAGACGAAGAAAAAACCATCACCATTAAGTTTGTTCCATAGAATCCCCGGGAGCCCCGAATTGTATTCGGGATCTTTGCTGTGTTCCTGGAAACGCCGAATTGTTAATCGCTTTAAATTCATTATTTCTGGGAGCGCCGATTGTTAATCGGCTGTTATTCACTTTGATTTACATATAAAGTTAATTATCTTAGAGATTCATCATAAAAGGGCACTTATGAGAGATGAATTCAAAAATAGTCCAAATTGGCACAACCGAGGTTATATGCCTCATTACAACGCTCATGATAAATATCAAATCATCACATATCGTCTTTCTGACTCTTTACCGAAAAAGGTTTTCGAGAAAATTGAACTAAAATTTACTCAAGAAGAAAAACTAAAAAGACGTAGAGAAATAGAAATTCAAATGGATAGAGGCTATGGATCATGCCTCTTAAAGAATTACGAATGTGCTAAGATAATTATTGATAACTGGAAATATTTTGATAGAAAAAGGTATGATTTAATTTCATATGTAGTCATGCCTAATCACGTACACTTACTTATAAGGAGTTATAATTTCGAAATTGGCTACTTAGTTAAGAGCTGGAAGAGTTACTCTGCAAAAGCAATCCGTAAATATTATGCATCACTTACTAATGCCGAATGCCATTCGGCGCTCCAAGAACAAACTTCAATTTTACAAAAAGGCAATCCTTTTTGGCAACGAGAATACTGGGATAGATTCATTAGAGACGAAAAACATTTCAGATATGCGATAAACTATATTCATGAAAACCCTGTAAAAGCGGGGCTAGTTCAAACACCAATTCAATGGCCATTCTCTAGCTCAAACAACTAATGCCGAATGCCATTCGACACTCCCAGAAAAAAATCTTTTATTTTTTAGCATAAACTGTTAAGGCTTTTAAAAATCCAAAAGTTAATGCATGCAACTTTAATTCAAAAAGGATAAAAAGCTGTGTGTAAGAGAATTCGTTTGTGGACTCCAATAATTTTTTTGATAACTTTGAGCTTAACTTCATACACAAGTCTAGCGGAAAAGGCACCATTTAGACTGGAAATAGAACAACTAACTTTTGGCAAGAGGCACCACTTCTTTGGCTACATTGGGCAAAGTAAAACCATTCCATGGAATGCCAGCGGTCGTTATATTTTGGGGATGCAGATCAAGAAGGTGCATAAGATGCCTGATGAAGATGATGATGCGAATATTTTTATTCTTGACACCCAGGATAAGAATAAGATAATTAAACTGGATAAAACACTTGCCTGGAATCCTCAACAAGGTACTATGTTTTACTGGAACCCTAAAGCTCCGGAAACTCAGTTTTTCTTTAATGATCGAGATCTGGAAACTGGCAAAATATTCACCGTCCTATACGACATCAAAGAAAGAAAGCGAATAAGAGAATATAGATTTGATGATACTCCTATAGCGAACTCAGGAGTTGCTATTAATGGATCTTCTTTCCTTGCTTTAAACTATGGTCGCTTGGCTCGCTTACGTTCTGTGACTGGTTACCCGGGCACTCCTGATTGGTCAAAAGGTAGTCTTGCACCAGAGAATGATGGTGTTTTTAAAGTGGATATTGAAAGCGGCGAAATAACCTTGCTCGTTACATACAGGCAAATGGAAATAAAATTAAAAGAGACACATCCGGAACTTGAGAACCGTGGTCTCTTCATCAACCACACACTCTGGAATAGAAATAGTAATCGCATCTACTTCTTTGCGAGATCCGCATTTACAAAAAAAGACAGGATTAATGTACCTTTTACAGTTCACGCAGATGGCTCAAACTTAACTGTACACCGACTCTATGGTGGTCACCCAGAATGGGCTGAAGAAAGCATCATCATTGGTAAAAATAAAAAAGACCAAATTCTCTATGATGTCGATAAAAAAGAAAAAGTCGGAACATTAGGAAACTCAAAAATCTTCCCTGATCCTGAAGGTGATATCTCACTTTCCCCAAATGCTGAATGGTTTGTGAATGGCTCTAAAAAAGATAAAGAGAATTATTACTCAGTCTTTAACATAAAAGATGGTTCTTATGTGCATAGCGAAGGCATCTCTCGTGGTAAATTATCAGGGAAAGTAAGAATCGACCCAGCGCCTAGATGGAACAGAACTAATGATGCAATTCTTATTCCTGGAATAGACAAAAACAACACCCGTCAAATGTTTGTTCTACATATTATCAAAAATGCCGAATGACATAATACAGTACAGGATTGAGCCTATCCCTAACCTTACATAACCATCACTCTCTAACGCCAATGACTCATCAACTCAATGCAAAGTTCATTGAGTTCTACAGCCCTTTCTTCAGAGTCAGCTTCATTATAGCAGCGTAGTTCTGGTGCGTTTCCCGATGGACGTAGATGGATAATTTCTCCACTATCAAAACTTATTCTTACTCCATCGGTATTATCAATGCTTGTAACTTTGCCGCTCAAATGACCAAAACTAGCTTCAATTGCATTTGCATCTTCACTAAAATTGCCGCTGTAAAATTCAGTGAGTTTCGCCTTTGATTTCTCAGTTGGGAATTCTTTAAGTCGATTTGATGCTGTAAATCTTGTTGGTAACTCTTCTACCAACTCTGAAACTTTGCATTCTTTCTCTTTAGCCATAGCCAACAAGGCAATATGAAGAATAACAGCATCTCGAGTTGGAAGTGCATCAAGAGTTTTGCCATCTTGAGTAAAATCAGAATTAGTTAAAAAACCACCATTAGCTTCATAACCGACCACCATTTTTGCTCCAGATTGGGAAGCTTCTTTCATACAAGCAATTACATAAGGACTACCGATTCGAGTCCGTTTTACATCAGAAAATGACTCACATAGCTCAACGGCGGTATTACAAGAAACTGGTGTTGCCACTGCATCTGCATTTAAAAACTTTGCACATAAAATTCCAGCTACATCTCCTCGCAGCCAATGACCTCTTTCATCTGAAATTAATGGTCGATCACAATCACCGTCAGCACTTAAAATAGCATCAAAGCTATTTTCACTGGCCCAAGCTTTGGCCAACTCTACATCTTCCGGACGAATAGCTTCTGTATCGACTGGAATGAAAACTTCACTTCTGCCAAGGCCATGAACTTTTGCCCCCAGCTCCTCATAAATCTTCTTCATGACATCGCGGCCAACACAGCTGTGTTCATAGACTCCTAAACGTAAGCCAGAAAGGGCCTGTTTACCGAAGAAGTCAGTATAGCGTTTTACAAATAGCTCATCTGCTCTTTTATCTACTTCAGTAAGCTCGTAGACCTCAACAAAGAAACCTTCTTCGTTACATAAGCCATCATTTACTAAAACTTTTTGTGCTCGAATCCCCTCTTCATCCGATTTCATTATCTCACCAAGAGGCGTGTTGTATTTTATTCCATTGCGATCGTCTGGAATATGGCTTCCTGTAACCATAACTGAAGGCGCTTTTTTGAGTAAACCATAATAGGCCACTGCTGGCGATGGAATATATCCACAGAAAACTGGAGTGTATCCTCTATCTTCAACCGCCTTTGCAACTGCCGCACAAATACGAGGAGTAGATGGCCGCAAATCCCCAGCTATAGCCACTACTGAATCATTCGCAATATTATTTGTAGATTCTAGATGCTGAATAAACGCTACAGTATAGGCATAACATACGGAATCAGTCATTTGAACTGCAAGTCCCCTGGCACCAGAAGTTCCAAACTTCACGCCGCTGGATTCCATCAACTCTTCAATCTTGTAAGTACTCAAAGCTTTCCCTTCATTATCTTTACCCATATCATAACAAGCATCAGTGATTTCTTAAACTCTGACTTACTAATTTCAGAGACATTTACCAAAGATAAACACTTTTCCCTTTCAGCGGTGTTAGTTCTTTTATAGAATGTAATTTCAACAATGACTGGAAGAAAAATATGTCTAAATACAAACTTCTTATTTTCGCTTATTTCTTAAGCGCTCTCATGACTCTTGCCGCCGACAAGCCAAACTTCATCATCATTTTCACAGACGACCAAGGTTACAATGACCTGAGTTGCTTTGGTTCGAAGAAGATCAAAACTCCATTTATTGACAGTATAGCTAAAGATGGTCGTAAATTCACAAACTTCTATGTAGCCAGCCCAGTCTGCTCCCCCTCAAGAGCCGCTCTTTTAACAGGTTGTTATCCTATTCGAATTGGCATGGAGAAACACGTTATTTTCCCAGCCCATAAGCACGGAATGCACAAAGAAGAAGTTACTATTGCTGATCTTCTTAAAGACAACGGTTATGCGACAGCTTGTGTTGGTAAATGGCATCTTGGTCACAGAAAGCCATTCTTACCAACTAGCCAGGGATTTGATTCTTACTACGGCATTCCTTATTCGAATGATATGAATCACCCGGATAACAAAGGAAAGCCACGTATTAGCTCTGATGCCAGCTGGGCCGATCAGGATGCTTCTGTTAAGAACTGGAAAACCCCTTTGATGAAAGACGAGGAAATTATCGAACTTCCAGTTAATCAAAGAACTATCACTCGTAGATATACAGACAAAGCTATTGACTTTGTGAAGGCAAATAAAGATAAACCTTTCTTCCTCTACCTTCCGCACAGTATGCCGCATATTCCACTCTATGTTCCGGAAGATGTATTTGATAAGAATCCTCAAAATGCTTACACCAATGTTATCGAGCATATCGATACAGAAGTTGGGCGTTTACTCAAGACTGTTTCAGACTTAGATCTAGACAAGAAAACTTATATTATTTTCACGACTGACAACGGTCCTTGGCTGCAGTTTAAAAACCACGGTGGAAGTGCTCTTCCTCTTCGTGCTGGTAAAGGTACAACTTATGAAGGTGGTCAGCGCGTACCTTGCGTTATGAAAGGTCCTGGAATTCCTGCTGGATCTGTCTGTAATGAAATCATGGGCACAATCGATCTCCTTCCAACAATTGCAAAACTTGCTGGAGTTGAGCTAAAAACTCGCGGAACTATTGATGGATTAGACGCCAGCCAACTGATGTTAGGTAAAGGCCAGTCTCCTAGAAATGAATTCGTCTTTTACTCTTCTCAGGGAAAACTTGAAGGACTTCGCCAGGGCGATTTCAAATTGAGAATCGCTAAGCCAAGAGTTAGAGGTAAGAACAAGAAGAAAAATCAAACACAACCAAAAGCAACTGTCGAGCTCTATAATCTTAAAGAAGACATCAGTGAGTCTAAAAACTTAGCTGATAGCATGCCTGAAAAAGTTCAGACTCTAAAAAAGAGAATGGAAGAACTAAACGCTGAAATCACTAAGGAAGTTCGCCCTCGCGGACAAGTTGATTAATTTTATCTACTTTAGGCCCGGACTTAGCTCCGGGCTTTTTTTTTGTGCTTATTTTTTCTTCTTTTTGGCTCCACCAACTGTGTCTTGTGGGCCATTCTTCATGTAGTACTCGTAAAACTCTTTGCGCTTCTTATCGTAGATTTTTGCTTCGTACCAAAGAGGGTCAATTTTATCTTGCTCCCAAGCTGTTAACTCCTTAAGCATCCCTTGAACCTTTACCGGATATTTTCCAGCTAGATTTTTACTTTCGCCAATATCTTCTTTGAGGTTATAAAGCATCTCTGGTAAGCCTGAAGTTTTAATTAGTTTCCAGTCTCCAATTCTAACGGCTGAACCTTCTTGCTTACGCCAGAAAAGCTTTTCGTGCGGAGATCCACTTTTTTCTCCATTTAGAAATGGAGTTAAATCAACCCCATCTAAAGGCTTGGGAGTTTTATCTCCTCCAGCCATCGAGAAACTTGTAGCAAATATATCCATGGCAGATGTAAGGCCAGTAAACTTTCCTGGACTAACTTTGCCCGGCATATTCATGATGAATGGAATTCTTTGCCCACCTTCTAGTTTAATTCCTTTTTTGCCATTCAGTGGCTTATTTGATGCAATGGATGCAGTGCCGCCATTATCACTAAGGAACCAAATAAGAGTATTCTCGCGAATTTTCTTCTGATCCAAGAGATCAACGATTCGTCCAATATTTTCATCCATGTTCTGAATCATAGCCCAGTAAGTTACATTTTGAGCGTTCTTTATATCATCTGGCTTGGCATGAAATGGACCATGCGGAGCTGTGTAAGACAAGAACATAAAAAATGGTTTCTTGGTGGTATTGATCATTCGCATAGCCTGATCTGTCATTCGATCAGTTAAGTATCCCTCGAATTTCACCTGTTGACCATTGTGCTCTATGGCATGTGGACTTCCAGGTTTA
>Ga0075480_10001705_pt1 | contig 13973 bp, 10 predicted proteins | sample DEB08_DNA_7_FD_81590 | JGI IMG/M metagenome (GOLD analysis project Ga0075480, IMG submission 81590) | Aqueous microbial communities from the Delaware River and Bay under freshwater to marine salinity gradient to study organic matter... | ecosystem: Environmental > Aquatic > Marine > Coastal ... | reverse complement strand
CAAAAGAAAACCGTTTTCGCCAGGGGGGGACAACGGAAATTTTGAATATAAAAACGGATCACCTGGGTAAATAATATTTGCAATCGCCGCAAGGAAAATCACGCAGCACAAAATCAGTAATCCAAGCACAGCCTGACGGTTACGTGAAAACCTTTTCCAAAAATCTGCCATGTCAATTCACTTCTATTCTTGGGTCCAGAAAACAATAGATCACGTCAACGACCAAGTTAACCGCGACGACCAAGGCTGAAGAGAGCAGGAAAATGCCCAACAGCAGGTTCAGATCACGTGCAAAAAGCGATTCAAAGGCGAGCATTCCCAAACCGGGCCATGCAAATACGGATTCCACGATCACCGATCCACCAATCAACGCTCCAACTTGTACCCCCGCCATTGTGACAACAGGTAAAAGCGCATTGCGAAGAACATGAACAAAGGTAATGCGCCGTTCTGTAACACCTTTGGCTCTGGCTGTAATCACATAATCCTGTCCGTATTGTTCCAGCATAGAGGCACGCATCATCCGCGTGTAAAGAGCCAGATAAAACAAAGACAACGTGATCGTGGGGAGCACCAAGTGGTGTGCTATATCTTTTACCCGCTCAAAACCCTCGTAAAACATCGCGCTGTTTTCCATCCCGCTTGTTGGAAACCAGTCATTTTTAATTGAAAATAAAATTATCATCATCAGCCCCACCCAAAAAAGCGGCGTTGCATAGGTTATCAGCGCAAACACGCTGACCACAGAGTCTTTCCATGTATTCAAATTTATTGCGGCAAAAAGCCCGAGCAGTATTCCAAAACCGACCGCCAAAAGGATCGTGCTGACCATCAAAATCAATGTGGGCCAGAAACGGTCAATGATCAATTCTGTAACCTGCATGTCATGACGGAATGAATATCCGAGATCCAGTTGGATAACATTTTTGAGGTAAACTGCCAGTTGTACCGGTAAGGGTTTGTCCAGACCAAATTTTTTGCGCATTTCTTCCATATATTCCGGCGTTGCCGATCCGGCTTCACCTGCCAGCACGTCCACAGCGTCGCCTTCGGCCAGATTTAACAGGAAGAAGTTCAACACAACAATTGCCAGGATAATCGGAATTCCCTGTATCAGCCTACGGGAGACATAGCGGAAAATCTTGCTTGATCTGTTCATATTTGGATCATCTTTTAATGTTTAGTGCTCGATTGTTTGCATCCCAAAAGAGAAATGCAAAGCGAAAAGAAACAGAGCTGAGGCGAGCTCAGCTCTGTTTTTGAGTTATCACCTATTCAAGATAGGCGTCACCAAACGATGCATATGCACCCATCGCTGAGTCATAAGCGCCCTTGAGTTTGGTATTGTAAACTGTCAAAAACTCAAGTTCGAACAGATTTACAACAGGCATGTCATTGGCCAGAATTTTCTGGATATCAAGATAAACTGCCGCCCGCTTTTCTGCATTTGGCTCTGTCATACCCGCAGAAAGAAGCGCATCCAGTTCTGGATTGCTATAGCGAGAAGAGTTCACAAAATGCGTACCCTGACGGATCATATTGGTTCCGTAATGACGGTGGACACCCAAAACTGGATCTGACAATTGGTAGAAATAGTTGAGGTTCATCTCGAAATCATAGTTATGATAGATGCGCTTAAGCCATGTCGGCACGTCTTCGTAACGCAGTTCGACGTCTATTCCAATTTCTCCAAGCACCTGTTGAATGTACTGACCACCACGTTTCCAGTCTTCGCCGTAAGGGATCAGATCGAACATAGCCTTCATTCTGACGCCATTTGCGTCTTTCGCATATCCGGCATCATCCAGAATTTTATTGGCTGCGGCGATATCCCCGTTCGCAGGATAGTTTGGCATCGCTGCATGAAGGCCTGTCGCCCCAAAGTTACTGGACAGCGCGCTTGTCGCTGGTTTTCCGTATCCAAAGAAGATGGTGTCGATCATATACTGTCTGTCGATCGCCGTGGAAATGGCACGACGGACGGCCGCGTCTGTAAACGGACCTTCCTTTGTGTTGAACTCGATCAATGCCATAGGATTGATCATTGAATAGCCATTGGTTGTGATTGAGATGTCGTCTTTTTCTTTGTTCAATCGCACGGCTTCTACATTGGAGACCGCATTATAGGCAGCATAAAGGACTTCACCCTTTTCCATTGCGGCGGCGCGGGTTGACGCGTCAGGCACAAATCTTCCAACAATTCTGTCAAGATAGGGGCGACCGTCTTTCCAATAATTCTCATTCTTATCTAGACGGATATATTGGCCTTTTTTCCATTCAACAAACTTAAAGGGACCAGTGCCGATGGGACTATTTGCCAGTTTTGCGGCTTTGATGTCTTGGCCTTCCAAATGGTGTTTGGGAACCATCGGTGACTCATAGGAGGAAAGCGCGCGAAGCATGTATGGTGCTGGATTGTCTAGATTGAAAATAGCCGTATGGTCATCCGGTGTATCAATGCTTGACACTTCTTTGAAGGAGTTTGGCCCCCGAGGGTGAACTTTTTTGAGAACATCCATGATCGTGAATTGGACGTCTTCGGACGTAAATGCTTCACCATCGTGCCATGTGACACCTTTGCGCAGCTTGAACGTTACCGTCTTGCCATCTGCGCTGACATCAACACTTTCAGCAAGCATCGGAACCATTTTGCCATCATTATCATAGTCAAACAGTCCGTCGTAAATTTTTGGACCCAAGAGGCCTATTGGACCCGACGTTGATACATATCCCGCCATCGTTGGGGGTTCCGGTTGAACGAGAAAGACCAGCGATCCGCCCGCTTGTTGGGCGTGTCCCAAGCTTCCAACCATGGTAACAGCTGCGGCAGTTAAAGCAGCCTTAACGTACCTATTTAGCTTCATTTTTACTCTCCTGTTGGTTTGGATTATGTCTCAACAGTCAGTCTTATTAAGCTACGAGAGTCAATTAATTTTACAAAATAATAACAAAATGGGATTTTTTTAACTGGAATAATTCTTTGATACTGAAGGGAAATTGATTGATTTTACCAGTAAGCTGATATCGATTTCCCCAATTCCGATATAATGTGTTTGGATCAATATTTCAGGCATTCTGCTTTGTTGATCCGCGACCGAGGAGAGTTTATCGAAGCCCAATTTTCTCTAGTGAACCGCATTGTCTCCGGTGCGTCATTGAATTAAAGAAACTTTGTTTCTCAATTGGGTTAAGCGTCGGAAAGAGCTACTTTATGGCTGTATATCAGGTGGTTGAGGCCTTTCGAGGAGGCCCAGATTTAATTAAGATTGTCGGGCATCGGGGCGCACGTGGATATTTTCCTGAAAACTCACATGTTGGTTTTATTGAAACCATAAACATGGGCGTGAGCCTTTTGGAATTTGACGTAGTTTTTACGTCAGATGGTGTACCGGTCATCACACATGATCACTACTTGCACGCCCCGACAGTTCGCGGCCCTGATCGTGCTTTCGTAAATGCCCAGATCAAAGTGAGCGACCTCACATGGATGCAGCTTCAAGACTATGAAATTGGCGTCATGGATCAAGAGAGCCGCTACGCAAAAAGATTTCCCGCTCAGCGTCAGATTGCGGATGCGCGTGTGCCACGGCTTGTGGATCTTTTGGCTTTGGCGGTGGACCGGCAACATGACGATGTCTGCTTGATGCTAGAGATCAAATCTGATCCAGATTTTCGATCTGATCTTGGCTATCGAAGACAAATGGTGGCAACAATCATTGATCAGCTGCGCCGGTTTGGACTGGCTCAGCGCACGCTGTTACACAGCTTTGACTGGGAATTATTGACAGAATGTCAACGGCAGGCTTCTGACATCGCAACCTCTTTCCTTACCGAATTGCCACAACTATCGGCGTCGTCGAACGATCCGACTGCATTAATCTCTCCTGATTTCTCCGGTCGGAAACGTCAGATACCGGATCTTGTCCATGATGCAGGCGGACAGCTTTGGTGCCCGTATTTTAGGGATGTCACGCGACGCGACCTGCAGCGGGCTAAAGATCTTGGCTTAGTCATCGCGGTATGGACCGTGAATGAATTCAAAGATATTGATAAGATGATATCATTGTCTGTGGATGCCATTGTGACGGATTTTCCTGATCGTGTTCAAAGTGTTTTAGAAGATCGGGGATACAATTGGCGCGCACAGTCATAGTTGCGTGTATTCCACTAAAAGCCAAGATATTGGGTCACGTCAAACGTGGATTCCCCTTAGAAACAATTCATAAAAATTATCATAATGATGGAATATATTTCCGTTTGCCTGTGTAAAAATAAATTATGCTGCTATGGTTCCACCCAATGTTGCAAAGTCTTGGAGAATTGGCATGGGATTAAATCGGCTTGTCGTGAAAGTTTTTTCCGCCTTAATCGTACTGCTGCATTTCGTGGTCATATGTGCATTGGGCTTGGGCCTCTATTTTGAGTCTGACCCAGAAGCTGCCATGCAGCTGATTTTGCAATTTGACCTTACATTTCTTCTTGATCCTCCATTTGAGTTGATGATTGCGCTTGCATTTTTGGTCTATGTAATTTTTGTCGGTGCACTTTCGCTGCTCATCAACATGAGCCAGAGGCTCGATCAGTCAGTAAAGGTCCTGGAGGAAATCAGAGACGCAGTACAATATAATAATTCGGAAAATTATTGATACGATAAGAAAATACAGAATGTTCTAACTGAAAAAGGCGCTAAGCTAAGAGCCCGGGCAGAGGTGCCCGGGCTCTTTATTCTAATGCGTCGTTGCGGTACCTGCCTCATCAGCGCTTGATGATGAGGCAGCCTGTTCTGCAGCTTTCTCATAAGCCTCTTCATCCCAATCAACAGGCTCAGGTGTTTCAATCAGAGCATGTTTCAACACTTCTGAGACGTGTTTGACCGGAATAATCTGCAAACCTTCTTTGACGTTGTCCGGGATATCAGCGAGGTCTTTTTCGTTTTCTTCTGGGATCAAAACTGTTGTGATCCCCCCGCGCAGAGCGGCAAGAAGTTTTTCCTTAAGCCCACCAATAGCCAGTGCATTGCCACGCAGGGTCACCTCGCCGGTCATTGCGATATCCTTGCGTACAGGAATACCCGTTAGAACAGACACGATTGAGGTCACCATGGCAAGTCCCGCACTTGGCCCGTCTTTGGGTGTTGCCCCTTCCGGCACGTGGACGTGAATGTCGATCTTGTCAAACTTTGGCGGTTTGACCCCTATTTCGGGACTGATGGAGCGAACATAGGAACTCGCCGCGTCAATGCTTTCTTTCATAACATCGCCAAGCTTGCCTGTTGTTTTCATCCGTCCTTTACCAGGGAGCTTTAGCGCCTCAATGTGCAAAAGATCCCCACCAACGGATGTCCAGGCCAAGCCTGTTACAACGCCGACCTGATGATCCTCTTCCGCCAACCCGTAGCGGAATTTTTTGACACCCAGAAAATCGTCGATATTTTCAGATGTCACCTGCACATTCTCGGCCTCTTTCTTAACGATTTTTGTCACGGCTTTACGCGCAAGTTTCGCAATCTCGCGTTCCAAATTTCGCACACCGGCTTCGCGCGTGTAACGGCGTATGATATCGTTCAATGCATCATCGCTGACTTCGAATTCGTTCTTTTTCAGTCCATGGTTTTTGATCTGTTTGTCGATCAAATGACGGCGGGCAATTTCACGTTTTTCGTCTTCGGTATAGCCTGCGAGCGAAATAATCTCCATCCGGTCCAAGAGGGGGCCGGGCATGTTGTAACTATTCGCTGTTGTGAGGAACATCACATTTGAGAGATCATATTCGACCTCCATGTAGTGATCCACAAAGGTGCTGTTTTGTTCGGGATCGAGCACTTCAAGCATGGCTGAGGCCGGATCTCCACGAAAATCCTGACCCATTTTGTCAATCTCATCGAGCAGGATAAGAGGATTGGTCGTTTTGGCCTTTTTCAGTGCCTGAATGATCTTTCCTGGCATGGAGCCAATGTAGGTCCGACGGTGACCGCGAATTTCGCTTTCATCGCGCACACCACCAAGCGAGATACGAATAAATTCCCGCCCTGTTGCCTTGGCCACAGATTTTCCAAGTGAGGTTTTTCCCACACCGGGAGGACCCACAAGACAAAGGATCGGTCCCTTAAGCTTTGCACTGCGCTGCTGCACGGCGAGGTACTCAATGATCCGTTCTTTTACTTTTTCAAGACTATAGTGATCATTGTCTAAAATTTCCTGCGCGCGGTGGAGGTCTTTCTTGACACGCGATTTCACGCCCCATGGGATACTCAGCATCCAGTCAAGATAATTTCGCACAACGGTGGCTTCGGCAGACATGGGGCTCATGTTTTTGAGCTTTTTGATCTCTGCATCGGCTTTTTCGCGCGCTTCCTTGCTAAGTTTGGTTTCGCTGACCCGCGACTCCAGCTCCGCTACTTCGTTTTGTCCGTCCTCGCCATCACCAAGCTCTTTTTGGATCGCCTTCATCTGTTCGTTGAGATAATATTCGCGTTGAGTGCGTTCCATCTGGGATTTGACGCGCGTTTTGATCTTCTTCTCAACTTGAAGAACGCTCATTTCGCCCTGCATAAGCCCATAGAGTTTTTCCAAGCGCTCACTGACAGAAAGCGTTTCCAAAAGTTCCTGTTTTTGTTCAACTTCAATTCCCAGATGACCTGCCACAATATCAGCAAGTTTTGCTGGTTCGTTTGTCTCTGCAACCGCGCTTAACGCTTCCTCAGGGATGTTTTTGCGGATTTTTGCGAATTTCTCAAACTCTTCACTTACACTTCGCAGCAGTGCTTCAGTTGTTGTTTTGTCTCCGGGAATTTCTTTCAGACCTTCGATGCGGGCCTCAAAGAAATCGTCATTGTCTACATATTCGGTGATGCGTATGCGCGATTGTCCTTCCACCAGCACTTTCACAGTGCCGTCGGGCAGCTTTAACAATTGCAGCACCGAGGCCAGAACGCCCGTGTCATAGATTGTATCCACAGTCGGATTATCTTCCGATGGGTCCTTTTGGCTGGCCAATACGATCTGTTGATCTTCTTGCATCACCGCTTCGAGCGCGCTGACTGATTTTTCACGCCCAACGAAGAGGGGCATAATAATATGTGGAAACACAACAACATCCCGCAATGGCAGAACTGGATAGGTTTCGTGAATTGGCTCGCTCATATGACTTCCTTTAACTTAGCCAACGATCTGATCCCCGAACTGCGGCAGATGCGATCGTTTCCAAATGCTCAAGAGTTATGTAATGCGGGTGGCGGAGCTCTGCAAGCTGCGGTTCATAAAAAGTACGGTTATGGTAAATTTGGACTTGGGGCGCATGTCCTGTGCTTTGGGTTTTCCGTTGGCTTAATTTACGTCAGGATGTAAACTTTTGGAGCAGGGCCAAGAGGGTGAATTAAAATTTTTCGCCAAAGGTGGTATTTTGCAATTGACGCTTCTAAGCTCTTCGCGTAATTCAGCCCTCACGCGCGGTTGTAGCTCAGTTGGTTAGAGTACCGGCCTGTCACGCCGGGGGTCGCGGGTTCGAGCCCCGTCAACCGCGCCACTTTTTCCCAGCAGATACGGATTGTGTTAAGCGTTGATGGTTCTTATCAAGGCCAGCCGCTTTGGACGAGCACATGTGAAAAAACCATCATGCTTATGCGGAACCGCACATGAGCAGAAAGTTCACGGGTCCAGATTACTCTTTTTGAAACTCGACGACATATTCTTTCCCATCCAAGTTAAACGTAACGGTCGAATAGGAGTAGATCATCGCATTTCGCGGGCTTTTCTTGTATTTTGTGGTGCAGACCGTTTTGTCATCATAACCAACAATGGCGGTTTTGGTTTTTGCTTTCTGATTTTCATTCGCCAAGGCCCCCCCGATGATCGCACCAAGTGCGGCCCCACCGTCATTGTCGCTTACCACTTTTCCTATGATACCGCCCACTATTGCGCCCCCCACGACCGCACCTGGATCAGTGTCGCCCTGAACTTTTCCATAAACGGGTTCTTGTTGATTTGAACAGACTTTGTATGGAATATCTTCGAAAACGGTTTTGTCTTGATAATAATCTGTAACGCGGCCACCGCTGATCATTCGCGTTTCGCTGGCGTATGTGTACGAGTTGCAGGTGTTGACAAGCTCTTCGTAGGCTCTGTCGCTGCGCTGTCCCCAAACTCCGTCCGCGCGAACGCCAACCATTTGCTGCAGTCGTTTTATATCTCTTAGGGATGCGGTTGACTGCATCACAGACTTATAAAGTGCATTGGTTTCGGAGATTCTGCTGCAGTCAGCGAAAAGAATATTTCCGCTCATCGCACATGCAGCCGTCAAAATTAACAAGGTTTTCATAAAGATCTCCTTTGTCGCAATAGATTCATTCTTGCATATCGGTTTGACATCTTAGCGAACTGGCTTAGGTTCGTTCCTGTGGCAGAAAATAGTATTTATTATCAAAAAGCAAAATTTTTGGATGCTATGGGCAGAGTCATGCCGATCTGTAAACCGATCTGTGAAACAGCGGATGCATCACCTGTAAACAGGCTTGTCCATCAACATTCGTGCAGGCGGTCTGCTGCAACGCAAACGAAACGTGCTTTAGCAGCCTGAACGAGTGAGTAACTGGCAACCAGTCATTTTGAGAGGAAAACATTTCTGAACCCTTAGAATGACATGCCTGCCGTTTAACTGACATCGTCACTTGACCTTTCACATTGAAAGATACTCTATCCATTGAACGATATATTTGCCAAAACTATGTGCGCAAAGGAAATCGAATGAAAATCGCAATACAGGAAAAACTGTAAATGGGGGCTTGATATGTCAGCATCAGATTATTTTTTTAATATCAATGCGTTGGAAAGGGGCATTCATCGTAAATTGACCGATGGGATGGAGGCTCATATTTTTCCGGCAGAGCAATCCATGGCATCGGTGGTTGTGATTGCGCCAAATGCAGTGGGGACAATACACAGCCATCCGCAGGAACAATGGAGCGTTCTTATCAAAGGCGGGGGAACGCGCATCCATGATGGGGAACAGATCCCCGTCAAAGAGGGAGATTTTTGGGTTGCTCCGGGAAATTGTGAACATGGCATCATCGGTGGGCCTGAAGGGGCTGTCATCGTTGATATTTTTGCACCCGCGCGCCCGGAGTATACAAAACCCGGAGAAGGTTTCGCGGGTCAAAAGACGGACTGATTACTCTGCCGCATCAACCTGCGGTTCTATTGCCTTGAGTTCTTCCGCTTTCTTTTCGACAAGCTCAACAATGTGATCCACCATTTTGTCATTGTCGATCCGGTGGTCCTGTTTGCCGGCCCAATAGACCATTCCGTGACCCGCGCCACCGCCGGTAAAGCCCACATCGGTCATTAAGGCTTCGCCGGGTCCGTTGACCACACAGCCAATGATTGACAGGCTCATAGGTGTTTTGATGTGTTCAAGACGCCGTTCCAGTGTTTCGACCGTTTTGATCACGTCAAAACCCTGCCGTGCACAGCTTGGGCAGGAAATGATATTCACACCCCGATGTCTTAAACCGAGTGATTTCAAGATTTCATAGCCAACTTTGACTTCTTGGACAGGATCTGCGGATAGAGAAACACGAATGGTGTCTCCAATTCCCATCCACAAAAGATTGCCCAATCCAATGGCCGATTTGATCGTACCGGTTGTCAATCCACCGGCCTCTGTGATGCCGAGATGAATTGGGGCATCTGTGGCTTCCGCCAAGGCCTGATAGGCCGCCGCAGCGAGAAACACGTCAGAAGCTTTAACACTGATCTTGAATTCGTGAAAATCATTGTCCTGTAGAATTTTGATATGATCCAAGCCACTTTCCAACATGGCTTCGGGGCAGGGTTCGCCGTATTTTTCCAAAAGATGTTTTTCAAGGGATCCTGCGTTTACGCCAATGCGCATTGAGCAATTATGGTCGCGTGCGGCCTTTATGACTTCACGCACCCTTGCTTCACTGCCTATATTGCCCGGATTGATCCTGAGACACGCGGCACCGGCCTCCGCAGCTTCGATCCCGCGTTTGTAGTGAAAGTGGATGTCTGCAACAATGGGGACGGGACTTTCTTTGACAATCTCACGCAACGCCTTTGCGCTGCTTTCATCTGGAACGGATACCCTGACGATATCTGCACCGGCCTCTGCAGCCGCCAAAACTTGGGCGATGGTGGCTCCGGCATCGGTTGTAAGCGTATTTGTCATTGTTTGGACTGAAATGGGTGCGTCCCCACCCACTGGGACGTTACCCACGTATATTTGTCGAGATTTTCGACGATAAATATTACGCCAAGGGCGCACTGAATTAAGCGACATGGGTGTGTTCCTCGAATCCGGTCACTTGGTGCAGCAAGACATCCGGCTGCCTATGTGTCACTTTAATCTGACAGATCGTCGATTGTAAAGCTTGAGACGATCGCTGAAGCTGCAACGCGTAAAAGTTGAGGGTCCTGCCTGATATCTGCAACCGAATAGGCCGTCTGAAGGGCCGATTGAGATAATGCCACGTTTTTCACAACCCGAGTTCCTTCGCCTGCTGGTCCGTAAAGTTCACCATTGATGGCGAAATATATGGACCCAGACATACCCGCCCTTAAGGACAGGGGGAGGGTGCTTGAAGGAAGTATAAATTCTTCACCCGCCTTCATGGTTTGTTCAAAGAGGCGTGTACCATCGGCGGCCGTTACGCTGACCCACGCATCACGCGTCGCAAAAAGCGCAACCTGAGAAGGTGCCGGTTCGAGGACTTTTGGAACGCTTGCTAACGTGTCTTCAGAAGCGCCTGCGCTCTCTTTCGTATCGGCGAGTGCCTCTGCGAGCATGTCGTTAACTTGGAGCGTCATGCTGGGTTCAGCCGGCTTGAAATTGCCATAATTTCTGGGATCAAGCGATGCAATTGACGCTTCGCGCGGCGCCATGACGGGCACATCCAGTGGTTTTGGGCGGTAAAGGCGATCAACGGATGCCCTATTTATCGTGTCATCAGACAGTGGTCTTGTGGTTAGACTATTTAACGAAGCTGTTTCCAAATTGGGATCTACGGCAATAGGATCAATTTCCGACATCGTAATGGGTGTGATTTCGGCGGGTACCACACGAACTTGCTGAATTTCTTTCAGGACCGACCAACCACCATAGCCCAGTCCCGAAATCAACATCACCAGAACGGCGACCGAGGCAACGGCGCGTGCTTCGATCTTATCGAGAATACTCTCCTCAGAGGGAAGGAATGCCGTCGCAGAGTTTACAAACAAATTCTTGCCGCACTCCTCATTGTGCGCGTCAACACCCTTGGCTGGTAAACTCGTTCTGCGAACAGATGCCCCTTCAGACATTCCATGCGCCAATGTGTACCCACTTTCGGAGCAAAATTTATCGTAGACTGAGTTAGGGCACATTCCGAGATATTTAGCATAAGAACGCACGTAACCGGCGATGAAACCGGGCGTTTCAAATGCCTCAGCATCGCAGTTTTCGATAGCCGATATGTAAGACGCTTTTATGCGTAGCTCGCGCTGCACGTCCAAAAGAGATTTGCCCAAGGTCGCACGTTCGCCGCGCATTATATCCCCGAGCTTCAGCTCGTAGTCGTCAAATCCCTTTAATTGCGTCTCATAATTCCGACTTTCATTCGCCAGATATGTATGATCCATACTGCTTTTTTGCCTCTTTCCCTAAACCGCTACGTCCATACCGAATCGGTATAAACAGCATACACCACAGGTACTGTAGCATACTCCGAAGAGGGGTGCACGATTGAAAGGTGTTAACCGGCCAATTCAGCGCGATTCAGCGCGCAGTGCGACCAAAGCTTATCAATGGCTTTGACAAGGTGGTTTATGTCCTCTGTGCTATGCACAGGCGAGGGCGTGAAGCGCAAACGTTCAGTGCCTCTGGGCACGGTCGGGAAATTAATCGGTTGAACGTAAATGCCGAAATCTTCCAGCAGTTTGTCGGACAGTTTTTTCGTATGCACAGGATTGCCGACAATCAGTGGAACAATGTGGGTTTTGTGATCAATGACCGGAAGCCCAAGTCCACGCAGGCGCAGCTTCAATATACTGGCTTTTGCCTGATGTTCGTCCCTCAGGTGCATATCAGCTTTCAAAAATGCAACAGAAGCTCTCGCGCCAGCGGCGAGTGCAGGAGCAATTGAGGTCGTAAAGATAAATCCGGGCGCATAAGAGCGGATCGCGTCACAAATTTTTGCGCTTGCCGCAATGTAACCGCCCATCGTTCCATAGGCCTTGGCAAGTGTGCCGTTGAGAATATCGATGCGACCAATCAATCCGTCCCGTTCAGCTACGCCGCCCCCGCGGGGGCCGTACATACCAACTGCGTGCACCTCATCCAGATATGTCATAGCATTAAATTCGTCTGCCAGATCACATATTTCCTCAATTGGAGCAAAATCGCCGTCCATCGAATAAATCGATTCAAAGGCAATCAGTTTTGGTGTGGAGGGATCGTCCGCCTCGAGCAAACCGCGCAAGTGATCAAGGTCATTATGGCGGAAAATACGTTTCGCGCCTCCGTTGCGGCGCACGCCTTCAATCATTGACGCATGGTTCAGCGCGTCGGAATAGATGATAAGGCCCGGCAAAAGTTTCGGTAAGGTGCTCAGCGTTGCATCATTGGCGATATAGGCACTCGTGAAAACAAGCGCGGCTTCCTTGCCGTGAAGATTCGCAATCTCGTCTTCCAGAGCTTTGTGATATATTGTGGTTCCCGAAATATTCCGTGTTCCACCAGAGCCTGCACCGACCGCTTCAATTGCCTCATGCATTGCGTTTAACACAACCGGATGCTGACCCATGCCAAGGTAATCGTTGCCACACCAGACTGTGACCGGCGTTTCGCTTCCGTCTGGTTTTTTCCAGATCGCATGTGGAAAATTTCCGTTTTCGCGCGCGATGTCGATAAAAGTGCGATAGCGGCCTTCTTCGTGCAACCTGTCCAGTGCCGCCGTGAAATGGTCTTCGTACTTCATCGGATTATTCCCCAATCGTCTTTTTGCCTAACCGCTAAACTCCAACTTCGTTTCGGTTTTACAAAGGCGTCCCCATTTATAGCAAGAGCACCTAGACAAAAATTTGAAATTAGGTACGACTCGTAAAGACGTTATAGCAGGAGTTTTTGATGTCACTACCCCCCGTACTCGCGCGGATTGACGCAGATTTAAACAAATCTCTGGAAAGATTGATGGATTTACTTCGTATTCCATCTATTTCGACAGATCCTGCCTTTAGGGATGATTGTCAAAAAGCGGCGGATTGGCTGGTTGCAGATTTGATCTCTTTGGGTGCCCAAGCCTCAAAACGCCAAACCCCGGGGCATCCAATGGTGGTAGGACATATCACGCCTCCGCAGAGCGCAAACAAGCCCCATCTGCTTTTCTACGGTCACTACGATGTGCAACCTGTTGATCCTCTGGACTTGTGGGACAGGGATCCGTTTGACCCAGCCATTGAAGAGACTGAAAAAGGGAAAGTAATCCGCGCACGTGGGGCTTGCGACGATAAGGGCCAGTTGATGACATTTGTAGAAGCGTGTCGGGCCTGGATTGCGGAGCATGGCGAACTGCCTTGCAAGATCACGTTTTTCTTTGAAGGCGAAGAAGAAAGCGGGTCTCCCAGCCTCATTCCCTTTATGAAGGAAAACAAAGACGAAATTACTGCAGATATTGCGCTGATTTGCGACACAGGTCTTTTTGACAGTAGGGTCCCAGCCATCACTACGATGCTGCGCGGTCTCTTGGGCGAAGAAATCACTATAACCGGACCAAACAAAGATTTGCATTCCGGCCTTTATGGCGGTGCCTCAATCAACCCGATCCGTGTGCTCAGTCGTATTTTGGCCAGCCTTTATGATGAAAACGGGCGCATTACGGTTCCCGGATTTTATGATGGCGTGCCGGACTTGTCCGATGATTTGAAACGTCAGTGGGAGGCGCTTGCTTTTGACCACAAGGCGTTTCTTGGGGGTGTCGGGCT
>Ga0075480_10001702_pt1 | contig 13976 bp, 14 predicted proteins | sample DEB08_DNA_7_FD_81590 | JGI IMG/M metagenome (GOLD analysis project Ga0075480, IMG submission 81590) | Aqueous microbial communities from the Delaware River and Bay under freshwater to marine salinity gradient to study organic matter... | ecosystem: Environmental > Aquatic > Marine > Coastal ... | reverse complement strand
GCGTCGTGGTCGAACCCGAGCACCTCGCAGTCGCCGACGACGTCGCCGCCGAGGTCGCGGACCTCGGCCAGGAGCGCCGACGACGCCAGGACCGGCTGGACCTGGGCGTCGTCGGGGTAGTGGGCGGCGAGGTCGAGGTCGCGGGCGAGGTGCGGCTCGAGCAGCCGCAGGTCGGTGCCCTCGACGAGGTCGACGGTCAGCCCGACCTCGCGGTGCTGCGCGACGAGGTCGAGCAGCCCGGCGCGCTGCGCCTCGTCGGGCGCGACGACGACGCCGCCCTTCGGCTCGTACTCGAAGCCGCGGGCCAGCTCGCCGGCGTAGTCCCGCCACCGCGCCGCGCTGGCCCGGGCGAGGTCCAGCTCGGGGCCGGGCGGCTTGTCCGAGACGAGGATGTTGCCCTCGCCGGACGCGGTCGTGCCGGCGGTGAGGTGCCCGCGGTCGACGACGACGACGCGCTGCAGCGCCAGGGCCAGCTCGTAGGCGCAGGCGGCGCCGACGACGCCGCTGCCGATCACGACGACGTCCGCCTCGGTCGGGACTCCGCTCATCCGCCCGTCCCCGTGGGGGCCGGGTGCGTCGTGTCGTCGGGGTGCGGCGCGCGTCCCAGCGCCGGCAGGAACCCGGCGGGGAACGGGTCGGTCGGGTCGAGCCGCAGCGTCCCGGTGCCCGTGATCCAGGCCCGACCGCGGATCGTGGGGACGACGGCCGGCCGGCCCGCGACCTCGGTCGCGGCGACGAGGCGACCGAGGAACCGCGACCCGATGAAGGACCGGTGGACGTACGGCCGCCCCAGCGCCAGCTCGCCGCGGTGGTGCAGCAGCGCCATCCGCGCCGACGTCCCGGTGCCGCAGGGGGAGCGATCGATCCAGCCGGGGTGGATGACGGTCGCCGAGGTCCCGTCGACGCCGGGCCCCTCGGGGTCACCGCCGCTGCCGCCCGGGTCACCGGGCCCGGTCACCACCACGTGCTCGACGCCGCGGATGCGCGGGTCCTCCGGGTGGACGGGCGCGACCTGCGCGTCGGCCGCCCGCACGACCGCCATGCCCCGCCGCAGCAGCTCGGCCTCGTCCGACGGCGCCAGCCCCACACCCAGCTGCTCGGCCGGGACGAGCGCGTAGAAGTTGCCGCCGTACGCGACGTCGACGACGACCTCGCCGAGACCCTCCACCTCGAGCGCGACGTCGGTGGCGTGCACGTACGACGCGACGTTGGTGATGGTGACCGCCCGGGCCCGACCGTCCGCGACCTCGACCTCGGCGGTGACCAGCCCGGCCGGGACCTCGAGGCGCACGGTCGTGACCGGTTCGACGACCGGGACCATGCCGGTCTCGACCATCACGGTCGCGACGCCGATGGTCCCGTGGCCGCACATCGCGAGGCAGCCCGAGACCTCGATGAACAGCACGGCGACGTCCGCGTCGGGCCGCGTCGGGGGCTGGAGGATCGCGCCGGACATCGCGGCGTGTCCGCGCGGCTCGTACATCATCAGGGTGCGGAGGTGGTCGTGTCCGGCCTCGAACGCGGCGCGGCGCTCGAGCATCGTCGCACCGGGCAGGACGCCGACGCCGTCGGTCACCACCCGCGTCGGCATGCCCTCGGTGTGGCTGTCGACCACCCGGACCTCGAGCGGCGCCGGCACGGGGGCGGCGCTCAGCGGCCGCCGGCCGCGCGTGCCACGGCCAGCTGCGCGGCGACGACGGCGCGGTCCTCCTCGTCGAGGACGCGCCGCGGCGGCCGCGGCGGTCCACCGGCCCGACCGCCGAGCAGGTCGATCGTGTGCTTGATCGCCTCGACGAACCGCGGGGTCGCGTCCCAGCGCAGCAGCGGCAGCATCGCGCGGTACGCCGGCAGCGCGGCCTCGACGTCGCCGAGTCGCCCCAGCTCCCAGACCCGGACGGTCTCGGACGGGAGCGCCCCCGTGAAGCCGCCGATCCAGCCGACCGCCCCCATCAGGGCCGACTCGAGCGCGAGATCGTCCGAGCCGCAGAGCACCGCGAGGTGCGGCACGCGCTCGAGGATGGCGCTGACCCGGCGGACGTCGCCGCTGAACTCCTTCACGGCCATGACGCCGTCGATGGCGGCCAGCCGCGCGATCAGCTCGGGCGTCAGGTCGGTCCGCGTCGAGAACGGGTTGTTGTACGCGACGACCGGCAGCCCCTCGGCCGCGACCGCGCGGAAGTGGTCGACCAGCTCGAGCTCGGTCGGAGCGTGGTTGGTCGGCGGCAGCAGCATGACCGCGTCGGCCCCGACCTCGAGCGCGTGGCGGGCGTGGCCGGCGGCGGTGCGCCAGTCCGGCGCCGAGACGCCGGCGATGACCAGGCCGCGTCCGCGCGCGACGCCGACCGCGGCCTCGACGTTGGCGCGCCGCTCGTCGGGCGTCAGCGACTCGTACTCGCCGAGCGACCCGTTCGGGACCAGACCGCGGATCCCGGCCGCGAGCAGGCCGTCGCAGTGGGCGGTGAGGGCGTCGAGGTCGACCCGGCCGTCGGGCGCGAAGGGGGTCGTGAGGGCGACGTGGACGCCGGCCAGCGCCGTCCGGGCGTCCTCGGGGGCGATGGGGTCCGGCACGTCGGCTCCTGGCGTCGTCCCGTCGGCGGCACGCTACCGCCCGCCCCGGGAGCCGGCCGGAGGGCTACGGTCGCCCGGTGAGCACGCGTGCGACCACCGACGAGGGTCCCGCCGCGGGGATCGACCCGTTCCGCGGGCTGCTGCCCACGAGCGCCCAGGCCCGGTCCCGCGACACCGTCGAGGCCTGCGTCGCGGCCGCGGTCGCCCTGTTCGACGAGGGTGGGGAGGCCGCCGTCACGGTCGAGGCGGTCCGCGATCGCTCCGGCGTCACGACCGGTTCGCTGTACCACCACTTCGGCGACCTCGAACGTCTCCGCGTCGTCGCCCGGGCCGTGCGGTCGCACCGCAGCATCGCGGAGCCGGTCCGGGTCGCGCTCGACCGGTACCGAGCGGTCACGTCCGCCGCGGACATGGCCCGGGTGACCCGCGCGCAGGTCGTCGGGCGCGACACGCCGGAGGCCCGCGCCGGCGTCTGGGCGCTGACCGACGCGATCGCCGCCGCCCGTGACCGTCCCGAGCTGCGGGCCGTCGTCACCGACGTCCTGGGCGGGGTCAACGACCGCATGGCGGACGTGCTGGCCGCGCACCGCGACGCCGGTCGGATGGGACCCGACGGACACCCCCGCTCCATCATGCTGTTCTCACGGGCCCTCGCGCACGTCCGCCTCCTCGACGACCTCGACCCGCGCCCCGTGCCGCACCGGGACTGGGTCGCCGTCGCCTGCCGCATCCACGACGGGCTCATCGATCCGGCACCGCTGCCGCCGCCCCTCGCGCTGACCCCCGAGCGTCGGGCGGAGCTCGGCGCCCTCCTCGTCTCGGCGGACCTGGACGCGACGTCCGACGTCTCGACGCCCATGGTCCGCATGGTCGCCCGGACCCGCGACCTGCTGGTCGCCGGCGGTCCCGACCTCGTCAGCGTCACCCGCCTGCGGCAGGAGCAGGGGGTCTCGGCGGGCTGGTTCCACCGCACGTTCGGCGATCGTGCGGGGCTGCTCGCGGCGGCCCGCCTCGACCTCCTCGAACGGACGCTGCGGGCCGAGGTGCGCTCGTTCGGGCACCTCGTCGCGGCCGTGACCCGTCCCGAGGAACTGGTCGAGGCGGTCGCGGCCTGGGCCGTCGGACCACCGGGGGACGAGACGGTCCGTCGCATGCGCTGGCAGCGGGCGGACCTCATCGTCGCCGCCCGCTGGGGCGCGGCGCTCGGGTACGAGGCGGGGCGCGCCATCGGGGCCGCGACCGACGCGCTCGTCGACATCACGACGGCCGGGCAGGCACGGGGGCTGATCCGTCCCGAGCTGGCGCCGCGCGCGGTGGCGCGGGCGGTGCAGTCGATGCTGTTCGCGCCGCTCCTCGCCGAGATCGACGGCACGCGGGTCCCGGTCGCCGACCGCGTCGCGACGGTCCGGCGGGGTCTGCTGCCCCTCGTCGCCTGACCCGGCGCGTGTCTGGGGGCTGGGCCGCGTCGGCTCCGGGCCGGCCTCCCGGCCGTAGGCTGTCGCCCGATCGCACGAGCATCCCGGGGCGGGGGGATCGACATGGGGATGACGGATCCGGGGGACCGCCCGGCCGCGCGCGGGGCGGGGGTCGACGACGACGGCGCCGTCGAGGACGCGGTGGGGGTCCGGGCCGAGCGGTCCCGGGGGACCCGCGACCGGGTCCTCGAGGTCGCGCTGGAGCAGCTCGAGCGCGGCGGCGAGGCCGCCGTCCGCATCGACGAGATCAACGACCGGTCCGGCGTCTCGATCGGCTCGATCTACCACCACTTCGGTGACCGCGACGGTGTGATCGCCGCGGCCCAGCTGCGACGGTTCTCCCGGTACGCCGAGGTCGAGATCGCGTCGCTCGCCGACGTCGTCCGCGAGGCCCGTGACCGCGGGCAGTTCCGGCGGGCGCTGCTGCAGCTGGCGAAGGGCAGCCACTCGGCGCTCCGCACGGCCGAGCGGTGGGGGCGGATCGCCGTGATGGCCAGCACCGTCGGGCGCGAGGAGCTGCGCGAGGACGTCGCGCACCTCCAGACGCGGCTGACCGACGGCTTCCAGGCCCACGTGGCCCAGGGGCAGGCCCGCGGGTTCTTCCGCGACGACCTCGACGCCCGTGCGATCGCCGCCTTCGTCGAGGCCTGGACCGTGGGGCTGGCCCTGAACGACCTGGACGAGCGCGGGGTGTCCGAGTCCGCCTGGCTCGCGGTCGTCGGCGTCGCGATCGACGCGCTGCTGACCGCGGACTGAACCCGCGCGGGGCGCGTGCCACGGCCGTGTCACCGGCCGTGGCTACGGTCCCCGGGATCGGTCGGACGTCCGTCGGCGCGGGGGTGCGTCGCGGGCGCGGGGCACGGCCGGTGGTCGGGGGCGACCGTGGAGTGGGTGCTCGGGGCGATCGTCGTGTGGCTGCTGCTGTCGCGGCGACGCGACCGCGGTCGGGAGGGACGCGGGGGCGACCGACGCCGTGGGGGGGTGATGCGCGACGTGACGCTCCCGGACGGTCGCCAGGTCCTGAACGTCGAGGGCAGCCTGTTCGCGCCGACGGGTGACGACACCGCGGGCTGGCGCTGGGTCGCGCTCGAGGGGACGGCGGACGCGCAGCTGCAGCACTCCACGACGGTGGCCGAGGTCCTGGCGGGGACGGGGAACGCGGGCGGCGGACGCGCCGGGACCGCGCCGGGCGTCGAGGTCGAGGCCGTGCCCGTGATCCTGCTGCCGACCGGGACGCGCCGGCGGGTCCGTGCCGTCGACGCGTACGCGACCGGCGGTCGGCTGGGGCACCTCTCGGTCGCCGTGACCGCGCGGTACGGCGCGCAGCTGCGGGAGGTCGTCCGCGTCGAGGGTCGTCCGCCCGGCGTCGAGGCCCGCATCGGCCGCGGCACCGACGGGCTGCTGCGGACCGAGGTCCTGCTCCCCGACGCGTTCGAGCCGACCCCTCCCCGGTAGGGTCCCGGCGCGGCCGCGACGGCACGGGCCGGGTGCGGTGGAGGTTCGTGGTGCGGGCGATCCGGTTCGAGCGGGCCGGCGGCCCCGACGTCCTCGCCCTCGTCGAGGGGGCCGACCCCGAGGTCGGACCCGGCGAGGTGCTCGTCGACGTCGAGCACGCCGGCGTGAACTTCATCGACACCTATCACCGGAGCGGGCTGTACCCCGTGCCGCTGCCCGGCGGCATCGGCCTCGAGGGCGTCGGCGTCGTCCGCGCGGTCGGCGCCGACGTGGTCGACCGCCACCCCGGACAGCGCGTCGCCTGGGCCGACCGGCTCGGCTCGTACGCCGACGTCGTGACGGTCCCCGCGGGCCGGACGGTCGTGGTGCCCGACGGGCTCGACCCCGCCACCGCCTGCGCGCTGATGCTCCAGGGGATGACCGCCCACTACCTCGTCGCCTCGACCTTCCCCCTGGGCGAGGGCCAGACGGCGCTGGTCTACGCCGCCGCGGGCGGCGTCGGCCGCCTGCTCGTCCAGCTCGCCGCCCAGCGGGGCGCCCGGGTCCTGGCCTGCACGTCGACGGAGGAGAAGGCCGCCGCGGTCCGGGCGCTCGGCGCGGCCGAGACCATCCCGTACCGCGACGTCGACGTCGCCGCCCGCGTCCGCGAGCTGACCGACGGCGTCGGCGCCGACGTCGTGTACGACTCGGTCGGGGCGGCGACGTGGGCCGCGTCGCTGGCCGCCGCACGGCCACGGGGGACCGTCGTGTTCTACGGCAACGCCTCGGGTCCCGTCCCACCGCTCGACCTGCAGGAGCTGGCGCGGCACGGCTCGCTGTTCACGACCCGTCCGCGCCTGGGCGACCACGTCGTGACGACGGAGGAGCTGACCTGGCGGGCCGGGGTCCTGTTCGACCTCGCGGCGGCCGGACGGCTCGACGTCCGGATCCACGGCCACCGGCCCCTGTCGGGGGCCGCCGCGGCGCAGACCGAGCTCGAGTCGGGCACGACCTCCGGCAAGCTCCTCCTCGACCCGGCCGCGTGAGCGCCGCCCCCGAGCAGGTCGTCGCGGACGAGGTCGCCGCGGCGCTGGCCGCCGGCCGGCCCGTCGTCGCCCTCGAGTCGACGATCATCACCCACGGCCTGCCACGACCGCGGAACCTGGCCGTGGCCCGGGACCTCGAGGCCACGGTCCGGTCCGGCGGGGCGGTGCCCGCGACCATCGCCGTGCTCGACGGTCGGGTCCACGTCGGGCTGACCGACGCCGAGCTGGCGCGCCTGGCCGCGGCCGACGACGTCGCGAAGGCCAGCGTCCGGGACCTGCCGGTGCTGCTGGCCCGCGGTGCGGACGGCGCGACCACGGTCGCCGCGACCGCGCACCTCGCGCGTCGCGCCGGCGTCCGCGTCTTCGCGACGGGGGGGCTCGGCGGCGTGCACCGCGGAGCGGCCGCGACGTTCGACGAGTCGGCGGACCTGCCGGCGCTGGCACGGACGCCGATCGTCGTCGTCTGCGCCGGGGTGAAGTCCATCCTCGACGGGGCGGCGACCCTCGAGCGCCTCGAGACCCTGGGTGTGCCGCTGCTGGGGTTCCGCACGCGGCGCCTGCCGGGGTTCACGCAGGTCGACGGCGGACAGGACCTGACCTGGCGCGTCGAGGACGCGGCCGAGGTCGCGGCCGTCCGGCGCCGGGCCGACGACCTCGGCGTCACCGCCGCCGTGGTCGTCGCGCGACCGGTCGACGCCGACGCGGCCCTCGACCCCGCGCTGCACGACCGCGTGCTCGCCGAGGCCCTCGCGGCCGCCGAGGCCGGCGGCGTCACCGGGAAGGACGTCACGCCGTTCCTCCTCGACGCGATGCAGCGGGGGACCGGCGGGGCGTCGCTCGAGGCGAACGTCGCCGCGGTCACGGGGAACACCGCCCTGGCCGCCGAGGTCGCCGTCGCGCTCGCCGCCGGGTGAGCCGGTGAGCCCGTCCGGTCCCGACGCCGCCGCGGGTCCGGTCGTGCTCGTCGTCGGCGACGTCATCGACGACGTCATCGTCCGGCCCCTCGGACCCGTCCGGCCCGACACCGACACCCCGGCCGAGATCGTCGCCGCGCCGGGCGGATCCGGGGCGAACCAGGCGGCCTGGCTGGCCCACGCCGGGGCCCGCGTGCGGTTCGCGGGCCGCGTCGGGGCGGCCGACGTCGCGCGGCACACCGCGGTGCTGGCCGCCGAGGGCGTGGAGGCCGTGCTGGCCGGCGATCCGACGCGGCCGACGGGGACGATCGTGATCGTCGTCGGCGACGGCACCCGGACCATGCTGACCGACCGCGGGGCGAACCTCGGTCTGGTCGCCGGGGACCTGCCCGACGCGGTCCTCGACGACGTCGGGACGCTGCTGCTCAGCGGGTACGCGCTGTTCGACGCCGGCGTGCGGGCCGCGGTGACCGACCTCGCCCGCCGGGCGCGGGCCCGTGGGGCGGCGGTCGCGGTCGATCCGGCCTCGGCGGGGTTCCTCGCCGACGTCGGCGTCGGAGCCTTCCGCGGCTGGCTCGCGGACCTCGGCGGCGTCGACCTGCTGCTCCCGAACGCCGACGAGGCGCGGCTGCTCGCCGACGCGGACGCCGCGGCGGACCCCGTGGCCCTCGCGGGCGCGCTGCGGCGCGAGGCCACGGTCGTCGCCGTCACCCTCGGGGCGGACGGCGCGGTCGTCGCGCATGCGGGCGGCGTCGACCGGGTCCCCGCCGCCCCGGCGACGGCCGTCGACCCCACCGGCGCCGGTGACGCGTTCGCGGCCGGACTGATCGCCGCCCGGACGGCGGGAGCCGATCCGGTCGCGGCGGCGACCGCGGGGTGCGCGCTCGCGGCCCGGGCGGTCGCGACGGCCGGCGCCCGTCCGGCGGGCGCGGACGGTCAGCCGGTGACGTCCGGCGGCGGCAGGTAGCGGGCGGCGACGGCGTCGCCGGCGACGACGTCGAGCACCCAGGTGCTGCCCTTGCGGCACCGCGGGTCCGGGCCGAGGTCGAGACCCTCGGCGGTCAGCGCCAGGAGCAGCGCCGGGATGACGTCGCCGTGGCTGCACCACACGGTCGGACGCGCGAGCCCCGCGAACCGCGCGCGCAGCGCCGAGATCGCCGCCCCCTCGTGCAGCCCCCGGTCGACCTCGGCGACCACGCCGAGCGTCGTCGCGAGGGGGGCGACCGTCGCGCGGCACCGGACGGCGGGGCTCGCGGCGACGACCGGCGCGTCCGTGCCGAGGAGCGGCGGGAGGATCCGGGTCAGCGCGTCGGCCTGCGCGGTGCCGCGGGCCGAGAGCGGCCGCTCGGCGTCGTCGCCGACCCAGGCGCCGCGGTCGCCGGCGTGCGCGTGACGGACCAGGAGCAGGCGGACGCTCATGCGGTGGTCGCGGCGGCCAGCCGCCGGGCCCCGGTCGCGGTCGCACCGAGCAGGATTACGGCGGCCGCGGTCACCAGCGCGACGCGGACCCCGGCGGCGTCCGCCACGGCGCCGTCGAGCGTCGCGGCGAGCGGGCGGGACCCGATGAACGCCATCGACCACAGCGCCATCACGCGGCCGCGGAGCCCGTCGGGGAGATCGGCCTGGATCACCGTCGTGTACGCGTTCAGCGCGAGCGGCATCCCGACGCCGGCCACCGCCAGGCCGGCCAGGGCCGTCGCGATCGCGCCGCCGCCGGTCCAGGCCGCGGCGGCCGCGACGAGCAGTCCGGTCGCCATCGTGCGCAGCCCCAGCGCCCCGAGCGCGTCGAGCCCGACCGCCGTCCGGATCCGGGAGAGCAGCGCGTACCCGAGGGCCGTCCCGACGCCGAAGGCCGAGGCCAGCTGCCCGACCAGCTCGGCCGGGTCGCCGAGCAGGTCCGCCAGCGGCGGCCCGAGCGTCACGACCGGGTCGACGCCGACGCCGATCAGCGCGAGTCCCAGCAGCGCCAGACCGGCCCGCGGGTTCTCGAGGAGGTACGTCACCGCCGCGCGGACGCGGGGGTCGTCGTCCGGTGCGGCCCGCGGCACGGCCAGCCGGCGTCGGATGGCGACGAGCACGCCGACGAGACAGAGATGGAGGACCAGGCTGGTCCCGAACGTCGCGACCGCGCCGGCCCGGACGTACAGCACCGCGCCGGCGGCGGGGCCCGCGGCCCGCGCGACCATGATCGGGAGCGACGCGAGCGCCAGCGCGTCCGCGAGCTCGTCGGGCCGGACCAGCGCGGGGATGAGCGACTGGCTGGCCGGTCCGCCGATCGCGAACCCGGTCCCGACCAGGGCCGCGGCGACGCCGACGACGGCGGCGTCCGAGGGCCGCGACATGCCGACGAGGACCGACCACAGCACCAGCAGCACGGACCCGGAGGCGGTCACGACCGTGCCGACGAGCATCTGCCGCGCCCGGTCCGCGCGATCGGCGCGGGCGCCGGTCAGCGGCACGAGCAGCAGCTGCGGGGTGAACTGCGCGGTGGTGATCAGCGCGACCGCCGCGGCCGACCGGGTCAGGTCGTAGACGAGGATCGCCGCGGCGACGTTGGTGAACCAGACGGCCAGCGTCGAGAGGATGCGGCCGGTGACCAGCGGTCCGACGGCCGGGTCGCGGAGCAGTCCGACCCGCGTCCGGGCCGGTCGGCCGGACCCGTGGGGGGGCGTCGGGTCGTCGCTCACGCGACGGTGACGACGGTCCTGCCGCGCCCGCCCCGCGCGAGGAGGTCGTGGGCCGCGGCGGGCACCCCGGCGAGGTCGACCGTCGTCGTGAGGCGGTCGAGCACGTCCGCCTCGACGCCGGTGGCCAGCCGGGCCCAGACGCCCGGACGGTCCGCCATCGGGTGGAGGACCGAGTCGACGCCGGCCAGCACGACCCCCCGGGCGAAGAACGGGGCGAGGCCGACGTCGAGCCGGCGGCCGCCGGCGATCCCGCAGGCGGCGACGACGCCGCGCGGCGCGGTCGAGACGAGGGCACCGGCCAGCACGGCCCCGCCGGCGACGTCGACGACGCCGGCCCACCGGGCGCTGGCGAGCGGCCGGGCGGCGAGCTCCTCGAGCTCGGCCCGGGGGAGGACCTCGGCGGCACCGAGGTCGTGGAGCCGCCCGGCCGCGTCGGGGTCGCCCGTCGCGGCGGCGACCGTGTGGCCCGACCGGGCGAGGAGATGCACGGCGAGGCTCCCGACGCCACCGGTCGCGCCGGTGACCAGCACGGTGCCGGAGCCGGGGGCGACGCCGCCGTGCGCGAGGGCGTCGCAGCAGAGCTGCGCGGTGAACCCGGCGGTCCCGAGCGCCATCGCCCGCGCGGCGTCGAGGTCGGCGGGCCGGCGGACCAGCCAGGACGCCGGGACCCGGGCCGTCGTCGCCATGCCGCCCCACCGCCGCTCGCCGAGCCAGCAGCCGGTGACGAGGACCTCGTCGCCGACCGCCGCGACCGACGGGTCGACGCCGGCGCCGACGGCGGCCACGGTCCCGGCGAGGTCGATGCCGGGGACGTGCGGGAAGTCCCGGACGAGCGGCCCCCCGGCCCCGGTCACGATCAGGGCGTCCTTGTAGTTCAGCGACGAGCGCGCGACCGCGACCTCGACCTCGCCGTCGGCCGGTGCGTCCCCGCCGGGCAGCGTCGCGGGCGCGAGTTCGGTGACGCCGGCGCGGACGGGACCGTCGTCGTCGCGCTCGAGGAGCAGGGCACGGACCGTCGCGCTCACGCGGGCGCCGCCTCGGCGATCGGTGCGACCGTGGCGCCGCTGGCCCGCACGAGGTCCGTGGGGGCGAGGGGGAAGACGCTGGTGGGACCGCCGCCGGCGGCCCAGACCGTCGGATGGTCGAGGAGGTCCGGGTCGCAGACGACCCGGGTGACGCCGGTGCCGGTGTGCCCGAACGGCGGCGTGCCGCCGATCGCGAACCCGGTGGCGGCGCGGGCCTCGTCCGCGTCGGCCTTCCGGACGGCGTCGGCGTCGACGGCGGCGGCCAGCCGCGCGGTGTCCACCCGGTTCGCGCCCGAGACCAGCGCGAGGACGGGCGCCCCGTCGGCGACGAAGACCAGGGACTTCACGATCGCCCCGACCTCGCACCCGACGGCGGCCGCGGCCTCGGCGGCCGTCCGGGTCCCGGCGGGGAACGTGGACGGCGCGAACGCGACGCCGAGGGCGTCGGCGGCGGCGCGGAGGCGGTCCTCGGGGGTGGGCACGCCGGCACCCTACTGGCCGGCGTCCTCCGGTCCCGGGTGCGGGCCACGGGCGTCGCCCGACGGCGCGGCGCGCGCCGCGGCGAGCGCCGGCGCGACGTCCGCGACGGCCGCGACGGTGGTCAGGTGGAGATCGACCAGCTCGTCGAGGGTCTGCGAGACGGTGTAGCCGCCGGCCAGCACGAAGGCGAGGGGCGTCCCGGCCGCGGCGCACCACCCGGCGATCGTCCGCTCGCGGGCGGCGAGGACCTCGCGGCCGACGGCGGGGAACGGATCCATGCCGGCGTTGACCAGGACCAGGCCCGTCCCCTCGTGGTGGACGCCGCGGAGCAGCCGGGACAGCGTGTCGAGGTAGTCGTCGGCGACGTCGTCGGGCCAGAGCACCACCGTCGCGTCGGGCACGTCGGGTCGGTACGCGTCGTACGGGTCGGTCGAGAGGTCGATCACGACGGTCCGGTCCGCGAGGTCGGGACGGGCGCGGAGCAGGTCGTGCGTCCCGCCGCCGAAGTGGGCGTCGACGTCGAGCAGCACCACGTCCAGCGGACGCCCCGACGGGTCCCGGGCGCCGGCGGCGTCGAGGCGGGCGAGCGCCCGCTCGATCCCGGCGACGAGACCGTTCACCGTGCAGAAGCCGGCGCCGCGGTCGCGTCGCGCGTGGTGGAGTCCGGAGGAGAGGCTGCCGGCCGCGCCGACGGCCAGCGCGCGGTCCACGGCGCGGAGCACGCCGGCGGTGGAGTGGACGGCCATCGTCCAGATGCCGGGGTCCCACGTGAAGCCCTGCGACTCGGCCAGTTCGGCCGGATCCCCCGTCCGCAGCGCGGCGACGTAGGCGGGGTCGTGCAGCCGCTCGATGGCGGCGACGGCGTCCGCGCGGTCGGCGTCCGACGGGGCGACGACGCGGACGTCGTCACGGGGCGCGGCCGCGAGCCGCTCGACGAGGCGGGCGCTCTTCCGGGTGGTGTCGAAGCCGTACGCCGGCGCGACGTAGCCCTCGTCCCAGCACAGCTCGAGCGTGCGATCGGTCATGCGTCCCCTTCGGTGTCCCGTCCGGTGGTCCCCGTGTCGCGCACGTGCCCCGTGCGACGACACCCCCACCGTAAGGTGCGGGTGCGACATCGCGACGGGACGGTGCCGCGTCGGGAGTGCCCGTGACCGAGGACGTCGCCGGACCGTTCCGGACGGTCGAGCTCCACACCGGGGGCGAGCCGGTCCGGATCGTCGTGGACGGACTCCCGCCGATCCCGGGCGGGACGATCCTCGAGAAGCGCCGGTACGCGCGGACGCACCTCGACCACCTCCGCCGGGCGCTGATGGCCGAGCCGCGCGGGCACGCCGACATGTACGGCGTCTGGCCCGTCGCCCCCGACCTGCCGGACGTCGATCTCGCGGTGCTGTTCACCCACAACGAGGGGTTCAGCACGATGTGCGGGCACGCGACGATCGCGCTCGGACGCTGGGCCGTCGAGGAGGGGCTCGTCGCGGTCCCCGCACCGGGGTCCGACGGGGTGTCCCGCGCGCCGGTCCGGCTGCAGGCGCCGTGCGGCCGCATCGAGGTCGAGGTCGACGTCGTCGCCGGTCGCGTCGGTGACGTCCGGTTCCGCAGCGTCCCCGCGTTCGCCGCGGCGCTCGACGTCCCGCTCGAGGTCGACGGTGTCGGCGCGGTGACGGTGGACGTCGGGTACGGCGGGGCGTTCTACGCGCTGGTCGACGCCGGGGCGCTCGGGGTCGAGCTGGGCGCGACGCCCCTGCGGACCGTGGTCGACCGCGCGACGGCGGTGACCCGTGCGGCCGCCGACGTGGCGCTGACGCATCCGGACAGCGCCGACCTCGCGTTCCTGTACGGGACGATCGTGCGGGACGTCGGCGACGACCGCGCTCCCGAGGACAGCCGCAACGTCTGCGTCTTCGCCGACCGCCAGGTCGACCGCAGCCCGACCGGCAGCGGCGTCACCGCCCGGACCGCCGTCCGTCACGCCCGCGGCGCGGTCGCCGCGGGGGAGGTGCGGCGGTTCACCAGCCTCACCGGCGCCGTGTTCACCGCCCGGGTCGTGGCCGAGCACGCACCGGGCGCGCACGCGCCCACCGGTGTGCCGTCGGTCGTCGTCGAGGTCGGCGGTCGCGCCCATCGCAGCGGGACGGCCGAGTTCGTGCTCGAGGCGGACGATCCGCTCCGCGAGGGGTTCCTCCTGCGCTGAGCGGCCGCCGTGTCGCGCGTCGTCGGTACGGTCGTCGCGCCGTGCCGGGGCGGTGCGGCGCGGGGCCGTGGGGGAGCGGGGATGCCGGAGGAGGTCGAGTGCCCGGAGTGCGGGGCGACGCAGTGGCCGACCGAGGGCTGCATGGCCTGCGGT
>Ga0075480_10001700_pt1 | contig 13995 bp, 7 predicted proteins | sample DEB08_DNA_7_FD_81590 | JGI IMG/M metagenome (GOLD analysis project Ga0075480, IMG submission 81590) | Aqueous microbial communities from the Delaware River and Bay under freshwater to marine salinity gradient to study organic matter... | ecosystem: Environmental > Aquatic > Marine > Coastal ... | reverse complement strand
TCGGATCAACCGCTTTCCATTGGTGCGACTGCAGAGGCAGACACGACCGGAACAACTGTCACAATTACTCTTTCAGACAATTATGAGGCGCTCTTGGGTGCTTTCTACACTGCTAAGAATGCGGCTGCTCCGACACATGTCACGGCTGTAACCGATGCAGTGGCGTCTGGAACTGTGACGCTTACTCTTAATGCTGCACCTGCTCAGAATGACGAGTTCTATGTAACTCTACTTCTGAAGAACACCAGCGTGGCACGCTGATGAAGGGCAAGGGCAAAGGTCTTGCGGTCATGATTCTGGAGAAAGCCAAAGGCAAAGATGCTGAAGGCTCTTCAGATGATGATTACGGCAAGGCAAAAGAAGATGCGGGCAAGCGTATGGCTATGGCCATTAAGGAAGAAGACGGCAGTGCGTTCGTCGATGCTCTTGATGACTACCTAGACATGCGCATGTAAGGAGTGGGGCAATGGCGACGTTCACTGAATCTGATTTAAGAACCCGTGCGCGTCGCCGCGCCGACATGGAGAATAGTACCTTCGTAAGTGACGCGGAGATTCAGGACTACCTGAACTCAAGCATCTCCGAGTTACATGACTTTATGGTCAAAAGTTACGAAGACTATTTTGTCTCTGAGCAAACTTACAACGCCCCTCTTGCGACCGGGGGCGCTAACCTGCCAGATGACTTTTACAAGGCTTTGGGTGTTGATTATGAGTCCGGCGGAATCACGTCGACACTCAAGGCCTACTCCTTTACTGAACGCAACGTCTACAATACGCCCTATGCAGTTATCGATCGATTGGCTGAGCCAATGTACAAGATCGAGGGGACTAAGATAAAACTTATCCCTGGTAACTCACAGTCAGGCACAATTACGCTTTACTATGTTCCTTTGGCGACGCAGTTTTCGGTTTCGGTAACAGAGATTGAGAACGTAATTCCAGGCTATGAGGAGTACGTGGTTGTAGCGACTGCAATCCGTATGCTTATGAAAGAGGAGTCTGACGTTTCTGCTCTAGAGCGTGAGCGTCAGCAACTCGCTAGTCGTATTATTCGAGCAATTAGCCCACGTGATGTAAGTGGGTCTTTCGCTATTCGCGATGTTCGCAAGGGTCGATTCAGAGACGACTTTATTCTTCGCTACTAGGGGGTGAGACATGGCAGGCACATTCTCACCTGTTCTCGGCAACGTAACCTCTGATACTCTTCAAAGATCTGTCGAGAGAGCTTTTGCTGATTTAAGCTCTCGCAGAATAAATGACGGCACACTTGTAGAAGATGTGACCATACCTGTTAACTCATCAGAAAACACATTGGTATCTCATTCCCTTGGGCGACCAATTGATGGTTATATCGTAGTGCGGCGAAACAATGATGCTATGGTGTTTGATGGCACGGGACTGGTAAAGAATCCTCGTAAGGAGTTTTCGGTCAAAGCAAGTTCTCAGGCTTCACCGGCCCCTACAGAAGTAAAAGTTAGCTTTTGGGTATTTTGATGGCATTAACTAAAAAAACTTTATCGATACCATTTCAGCAGGGCCTTGATGAAAAGTCATCATTCGTAACAGCTCAGCCGGGGAGTTTGTCTGATGCCCAAAATGCTACTTTGCTAAAGACAGGGCAGATAAGCAAAAGATCTGGCTTTGATATATTTAAAGACGACACCACCATATCTAATGAAAATGGGATCACAGGGTTATACAGGCTTGAGAATGGAACAGCCATAAATACATTTGGTGATCAACTTGTCATCTCAGATGGCCAGCAACTTTACACGGAATACGCCAATGGCGCTTTCAAGAGAAGCGGCGACTTCCTAAATTGCGAATTTAAAAACAACTCTGTTTACAATGCTGAATCTCAAAAAGTTGGGCACTTAAAGCTTCATCAGTTTACCATTAGTTCCGTTGTCTATAACCTTCTCGCCTGGGTTCAAGTTGAGCCAGTTGGCGCATTATCTGGCCAAAACTACACTATTTATGTTGGAATTAAATCTGATTACGATCAGACATGGGTAAGACAGCCTCAGATAGTAGACAGCATTACTAGAGATGGATCCATCACAAGCTATCAAGCAGGAATCCAACGGTTTCCTTCTTTGCATCTCACAAGCGTTGGGTCAGACGCCTACATTGTTTACTCTAAGTATGATGGCTCAACTAACAATGATTTAAAGCTGGTGAGATTAAGTTTAACGTCATTGCCGTCTTTGACCAGTTTAACGATTAACACGCTTCAAGATAACGCAGGTACTCCTGCGGATTTAACCGTTGATGATCATCTCTCATCAATAGCCGTAGAGTCGTCAGAAGCAGACACCAGCATCTACGTCGCCTATCATAACTATAGTTCGCCCACCGTAAGCACTGTAAAGTTAGCAAAGTTTCGACAGGCCGATTTAAACTCTGGCAACTTTAGCTTTTATCAGCAAGTGGATGTTACTACAGGGGTCAATATAGCATCAGGAGACATATCGGATAATGGTTTTGCTATTGTGCCTGGTCTTGGTCTGAGGTGTGATCCTGATGATTCTTATGCGAACAGTTTGGTCGTTTACTATCAAAAGGATATTGGAGGGGCTAAAGCCGGTGTATATGCCGTCTATGGTCAAAGTTACGACCCGTCTGATTTAACATTGGCGTCAACAGAGTATAAGTTTGATAAAGAAGGTGTGTTTTTGCATAACGCTACACACTGCGAGTTATCTGGGGCGGAGGCGTATTCCTATCTAACTCTTATTAAACAGCCTGTAGTTACAAGTTCTCAAAATGGTCACAGCGGACTAGACACAGATAACGAAACTGGCGGCCTTCAAAGTTCAGGGAACATTGCTTACAACGCTAGTCCTGCCGCTGCCGAACTTCAGGCGGACCTTATAGTTACAGTGGACCCTTCTTCATCAGGAATCAACAGCAGCCCTGCCGTAATTCATCTTGGTTGGAATGACACTGGGGCTATAGACACTCACGGGGGTTGGAAGACAACAATCCTTGAGCCGGGATCAGGATTTATTTACAACCCAGCAGCAGCCAGTTCGTCATCACTAGAAGCCGTGCTTGACAGCGCGGAGGAAACCTCTGTTCAAAATCAAATAACAGCGGCGATACAAGCAGAAAGCCCCGGGCCATCATACACTGCTATTAATTACAGTCCCGCTAGCGGCAATTTCGATCCAAGAGTAAGCCTGGAAGCAGGCGAAGTTATTCGTCCACTTGAGCACACTGTCTATTTTTCTCAGCATAATCGCGGCAGCTCAGCCGACAAGACAGTGATTGATGTATTTCAAAATGCTACGATTATTTCAGATGTGTTTAAATTTAATCCATTTGGTGCCAAGACAGGCAATGGGACTGGTTTAGGTCAGTTGCCTTACATTGTAATCTCTAGGACAAACAGCAATCAACTTGATTTTAACACTTGCGATTTTTTAGTAAGAACAGAGACAACACCAACTGATGGGGTTTTACTCAGAAGCGTTGTTGGTGCGGGAGTAAGCACTCAAGGATCTCTTAATCTTACAGATGATTATCGACCTAGAATCGCAAGCTACTATCGTCTTGTTGACGGAATCTCCAGGGTTACAAGAGTAGGAACTTCTGGACTTGGGTTAGCGTCAAAGTTTTTATTTGGGTCAAATAAGCTTTTAACCCAATCTTTTTTTACGAAAAGCGTAACTGAAGCATCTGCTGAGACCTTCAACAAATATAAGGATCAAATCTACGTAGGGTCAATTACTGAAATTAACTTAGACCCAGATCGAGACCACAAGCTTGTTGATGCTGGCAATGCCATGCTTGGCACTGGCGGAGTTCTTTACAGTTATGACGGGGTTCAAGTCGTAGAGAATGGATTTTACGAGTACCCTTCTATTCGTTCAATTTCTGGAGCGGCTTCTGGATACATTAGTAGATTGCAATCAAGCAAAACATACTCTGTCTCGTTTGTTTATGAATACGTTGATAGCCAAGGCAACATTCACGAATCCGTGACAACACCTATTGAGCAGGTTGAGCTAGGCGCGATCGACTCGATTATAATTGCTAAGATATATGGTGTAGATATTACGACGAAGCACATGAGCGTTCGAGTCACTATGTATCGAACTGATGCAGATGGCGTCCTTCTTAAAAAAGTCGCATCTTCTTTGCTCGGAGACGCAACAACTTGTGTGACTTTTGTTGACAGAGGAGAGACAGAAGAAGAGTTTAGCGAATTGCCTGTTATCTATACCACTGGTGGGGTTTTAGATAATTACCAGCCTGGAAGCGTTACAGACATTACAGAGCACAAGGGAAGAATATTTGTAGCGACCCCGACTGAGTTTGTTAGATACTCAAAGCCACTTAGACAAGGCGAAGTTACTGGCTACCCAATTCCCCAGTTTGTAATTGATATTCCCGGCGACTCTGCTTCTATCAGCGGCATATCTTCAGGTGTAAACTTCTTAACTGTGTTTACTCGAAAAGGGGTTTTTGTTGTCCAGGGAGAGGGTCCTAACGCTGTTGGTCAGGGATTCTTTAATCTCCCAAATGCTATTGCAGAAAACCAAGGAGCTTTGCCGGGTAGTCCCCATTTAGATCATTCGTTTGGAGTTTTTTATGTCTCCGATAGGGGCCTCTATCTGGTCACTCCTCAAGCTCAGGTTCAATATGTTGGTGCTCCTGTAGAAGACTTAGTTAATACCGAAAATATAAAAGACATTACTTTGTTCGATTACAATAATGAGATTCGATTTGCTGGGGCGAGTGCAAGCAATACTAAGGTTGTTTTGATTTACAATACCTTTTTTAAACAATGGACGAATTGGGGCATTTATGATGCCGCCACTTCATCAATTGCAGCACAAACTCAATATTTTGATGAATCAGGCGATGCGAGCAAAAGCCACATAATTATGCTTAGTAGCGGCAAGATATTGAGACAATCTTCAACTTCATATCGCGATCAAACAGGTAGTTCTTCTTACTCTGGCTACAATCTGGATATAACCCTAAACAACTTGTCTATGGCGGGATTGCAATCCGTTCAACGTGTCTATCGAATGCTGCTCCTGTTCCAAGAGTTGAATCAAACAACTTTTACGATTTATCTGACTGATGATCGGGGCAACACAGACCAATACAGCGTACTGGCTGATGCTTTTCCGACCGATCAATTGCGGATACATTTATCAAATCAAAAGAGCCGATACGTGAAAGCGCGTATTCGGTGCAGTGCAAACGTGTCCGACTATGAAGGCGTCACTCTTAACGGAATTGCTTTTGAAGTTGGTGCGCGTGCAGGAACCTTTAAGCTGCCAGCAGCTCAAACAGCGCCGGAGATATAAATGGAACCAGAAGCTCAACTTATCGCAGCACAGGCTGCTGAAGAATTGGCAAGGCAGCAAGCCACTGGGCCTGTGGATGAAATTCAGCGTGGCCGTATGGCGCAACAGATTCTTCAAGGCGCTGGCCAGCAAGCACAGGCACGTGAAGCGCAGCAGAGGCAGGCAGAGTTCGCTCGTCGTAAAAGACTTGGTGATATAGTTGCGGCTGGTGAGGCAGAGGGTCGTCTGCGTGATTATCAGCGAGGCACTGAGCGCTTGTCCGGTGGACTGCAAGCTTTGACTGGAGCACTGAGTGCAGGCGCAGGGATTACTGCTGGTTATCTCGCTGAGCAGGATGCCAAGCTCAAGGCAGAGTTCGATAAGATTATGAAAGAAAACCCTGCAGGTGCAGTGGGGTTTCTTAACGAGAATCCCGACTTTGACCCTGGTGCGGAGGTGCTTCAAAAGCTTTATAACCCTACACCCGAGGCACAAAAAACTCGCCAAGAAGTCGCTGAAAATCTCAGTCAACAAATCGCAACAGCGCCACAGGATATTCAACAGCGAAGAGATGACAGGATGCTGGCTGCTTTGGCGCGTGCAGATGAAGCAGCGTTGGCGGAGTCGAGAAGACTAGCAGCAGAACAGTCTTTCATTGAGGGCAATCTCCAAGAAGCAGCGATGCGCAATGTTCCTTCCGCTGATGAGGGTATGGCCATCCGTGCTCCAATTAGAGCTCTTACACCACAAGAGCAAGCTGTAGAAGATGCACTGGCTGCAAGACGTGACCGTGAGATTCTTGCCAATCGTGTGGCAGATGCACGCATGCAGAAGATTGCTGAGCTTGGTTATGACCCGGCGCTCGAATTACGTGAACAGGCAATCATGAGAGAGAACACGCCAGCGCCACCTCAGCCCTATGCACCAGAGGCTACACCAATCCAGCCTATCGCTTTGACTGACGAAGAAGATGCAGTGATTGAGGATTTACTCAGACAGCGCCAGCAAGAAAGGCTTCAGAGGGCATTACCGCAGTCTATGATTGATGCAATCATCGCAGCGCAACAAAGGGGTAGAATGTAATGGTTTTTAACCCAGCGAGCTTAGAGAAAGTAAAGCAAGATATTGAGAAAGCAAAAGGCGAGCAGCGCGTTCAGCAATATGGAGAGTATGGTGCTGGTTACGCTAAAAGAGGCGAAGAGTCCGGCTTAGAGGGTCCGCAGCTTGGGCAGTACGTAGGGCTTGCAAAAGAGGCCCGTGGTCTTAGAACCCGCGAGCGCAGAAGCCAGGCTGCTCAGGACATTATGCGGCAGCAGCAAGAGCTTGCATCGGCTCAGATGGGTGTCGGTGCAGCAGCCCGTGGGCCATTTGCCGGAGCAACTCAGCAAGCCGCTCAGCGGGCAGTGGGGGCCAGTGGTGCTCAGGCAGCAGCACAGGCAGCAGCGGCAGACTTAGCGCGTCTACGTCAGACTGATGAGATGATGCAGCAGCTACAAACTCAGGGAGAGATTCAGCAGTATCAAGAACAAAGGGCTAGAGAAGAGGCCGAGCGACAGCGTAGTTCAATGCTTGGTGGCGGACTTGGTGGGCTACTTGGCTCAGGCCTTGGCGCTTTAGGGTTCTTTGTGAATCCGGCGGTAGGTGCTGCAACCATGGCTGCAGGTGGTCAGTTTGGTGGCTCTCTGGGTCAGATGATTAGCGATGAGCGCATGAAGTCCAACGTTCAAGATGGCAATGACGAAGCACGCAAGATGCTAGACGCTCTCTCTGCCAAAGAGTACGATATTGGTGGGGAGCGCGACTACGGCGTGATGGCGCAAGACATGCCGAAAGATATGGTCAAAGAAGTCGATGGCGTGAAGACGATCCCTGAAGGTTTTGGTAAGTTGCTCGCAGGTATGGCGAACCTTAACGACCGTATCAAAAAGCTGGAGGGTAAGTAATGAATGAAGAGGAAAAAGCTTACTACAGAGAGCTATCAAGGCGATACGAAAATTATACTCCTCCTCCTGCACAGGGTGTCGGTGAGTTCGTTCGGGAAATGCTGCCTGATGTAAACCTTCTAGCTGGCAGAAGAAGGGCCCCTGCTCCGATGGCGACTGCTCCAAGTGAAGCAGAGCTTATGCGTGCGGAATCACAACGTCGTCGGCAGGAGGGAATAGACAGAGGGCAGTATGAGCCCCCCATGGCTCTAGAGAGGCCAGAGGGTACTGTTCCAGAAGTACTAGAGAGGCCAGCCGACCAAGCCATTTTAGGTGTCCCTGGCGCCCTAATGCGAACGCCTACTCAACAAGAATTTTTTCCATCGCCTCTCGATGAGCAGTCACCTTATTTTGGTGGAAGCAGGTCTGCATCAGTCTCTGTTCGCGCTCCTGTAGCTAGAGCCGCCCGCGTCAGAACCGACAACTCTCTTTACGATGCGGCTATGCGAGAAGCAGATAAGCAGTTTGAGCGAGCGCAAGCGTTTGAGTCAGAGAAGAGAAAAGAGCAAGAGGTTAAACTCAAAGAGGCTGAAGCGCGACTTAAAGAGGCTGATGACCTACGCGGCAAGTTCAAGTTCGATCCTAATCGAGCCATGCCTACGCTTGGGAGTAAAATCGCAGCGGGTATCGCGATTGCCCTTGGTGAGGCAGCCCGAGGTTTTCGTGGCGGGCAAGGACCCAATGTCGGCTTGGATCTTATCAACCAGTCTATCGATAGAGAAATTGAGCGTCAAAAGCTAGAGTACTCTCAGCTTGGTGATAAAGTTGACGCAGCGCGTAACCTCTATAAGCGTAACCTTGATATTCTCAACAACGAGATTGACGCTGAGAATAAAACACGTGAGCAGATGCTTGGTCTTGCTGCTCAAAAAGGGGGAATACTTTTAGAGAAGGCCCGTCAGACAGACCTTAATAACAGGCTTCAAGCGCAGCTAAACCAGCAAATGGCTACCTTAAGCATGAAGGTTTCTCAGTCTCAAAAAGGCGCAGCAGCTAAGCCTGCATCGCAAGACTTTATTCTTGCAAGGACTCAGGACCTGGCAAATGCCAACAAGCTTGTGTCTGATGTAGAGCAAGCCAAGTCTGCGCTTCGATCGATTGGTGATGAGCGCCTTAATGAGATTTTTGCTGAATTAGATAAAGGTACTGGCTTCCTTGGCGGTGGCCCTGCGTTGGGTACACAGATTGCCCTGGCTCTACAGGAATCAGTTGGTGCTCCTCGTGAAGAGGTTCCAAGCATTATTCAAAACGTTACAAATGTTTTGTTCAGTCAGATTGGTGAGATTCAAGGCGCGGCTGAGTTTAACAGTATTATTCGTATGCTAGCCTTTGGTATGGCTAAAGAGGGTCAGTCCTCATCCTCTATCTCGAACCGAGACGTTCAAATGTTTGTCGATATTCTAGCCAACAGAGCGCGTAAGCCAGAGATGCTTTACGCATACATGAACCACCTTAAAGACTTGGCTAAAATTAACGCAGTTATGCACAATTACATGGTAACTAAAGACCCTCGCACAGATTTATCTCCTCTTGAGAGGGGTGAGAATTATACGCATGCAATCGATTTTGCACGTAGGAGTGGATACAAATACGACCCCACAACTGGCGGATGGCAAACAAACTTCATTGACGCCCTTAAGAAGCAAGGCAAGACCGATGAGCAGATTGCCAGCGGGGCTCTTGGCTCTTACGCAGGCAGGGGCGTCTGATGGCAGAATACGTCTACTATAAATCGGGCGGTAAGATTTACCCGATTCTCAATGATGGCTCAGACGAAGCAAACGCAGCCATCGCTCAGGCTGAAGCCTTGAGACTTGAGCGGGCCACTGAAGAAGAGGGCCGTAAACGTAGACTAATGTCAGAGTACAAGGACTCGCCTATTGCAGCCGCTGCTTTGGGTTTGGTCCAGGTTCCCACCATCGGTATGGGTGCTGGCCTGCTAGAGAAGACCGGCCTCATTGAGCCAGGCACCACAGAAGCTATCGCTGAGCAGAACCCGATTACTTATTACGGTACTGACGTTATCGGTAGTTTGTTTGGCCCGATGCTGCTGCGAGGCGGCGCTAAGGCAATTAGCTATGGCGGTCGCATCCTAGATGACGCAGGTGTTGTTGGTGGCAAGATTGCCAAAGGAGCAGGTGAGTTAGCCGAGAAAGGCGCTGAGAAGTATCTCAAGTATGCTCCTGACCAGAGGTTGTCAGACTATGGTGCTAGGGTCCAAGACAACTTAGCTCAACAGATTATCGCTAGAAGCACCAACAATGCAAAAGCCGCTCAAACCATGGGCGAGTTGGTGGTTCCCATTGCAGGCCGTGGAGTTGTTGAGGGTGCAGCTTATGGCGCTGGTTATGGAATTAACGAAGAGCTCATAACTGACCCTGATGCTACTGCTGGTGAAATTCTTGCCAGTGGTTTTACAGGCGCTCTCGAAGGTGCTGTCCTTGGTCCGCTTTTCTCGTTGGCCATCAGTGGCGGTCTAGGCGCAACCGCACTCTCAGCAAAGAAGTCAGTAGACGTAGCAAGTGCTGTGTATAAAGACATGATTGATAAGCATGGAGATAAGTTCTCGAGTGCTATCGGTAAAATCTTTGTGCATGGCGGTGATAAGATCCGTGGTCAATTTGAGAAAGTCTTTAGCGAGATTACCAGCGGTCAATTAAACCTTCAGCAATACGTTCAGAAAGTTGCTGACGTTGAATCCTTTGGCTCAAAGATTAAAGCAATCACTCAGAAGTTTAACCTTGAAGACCAGTTGCTACAGGCAGAGGCCAAGGGTGTTGCGAGCGAGAAAAGACGCGTTAAGTCGGGTATCCGAGAAGTAGAGCGAAGAGGTGTTCAGGCCAAAGAGGCTGCGGAAAGCAGAATAAAAAAAGAAATTAACGCACTTAAAAAAGTGCAGTCAGACCTACGCAAGACTGCTGCCGACGAAGCGTTTGTATACAAAGAGCGACGGTTTGAAAGTGCGCAAGTAAAAGCTGACTTTGATGCTCGTTTAGATGTTGAGATTGCGCAGCGCAACAGAGACCTTGAGCGAATCCTAGAAGCAAGTGAGACCGAGGTTGCCAAGCTAAAATTCCTTGGTAAGCGTACTCAACAGCTTAAAGCCGAAGAGCGTGCTGCCGCAAAAGAGGGTAAGGCCGCAAGAAGACTCAGCTTTTCTCAAGAAGTCGATGACATTGACACTTGGTACACTAAAGAAATTGAAGGTATTCAAGAAGAGTTAGTCGCTAAGCAAGAAGCGTTTAAGGCAATTCAAGATGGTTTTGCTGCAGATGCCGCTGGGGTCAAAGAGAAACTTGCTAAAGAAATATCCGAGCTTCAAAGTGACGCTGTTGATGCTAAATTGTCTCGCGACATAGAGATAGTTAACATCGATATAGATGAACAAGAATTTCGCGATATGACACTCATCCAAAAAGAATACTTTGCCGATCGCTTAGCAAGTATTCTTGAGGAGCATGGCGAGAAGCGCGAAGTAAAAGAGCGTGTCGCTGAGCAGTTCGCTAAGCTTGATGCCTCTAACAAGTTGGCGATAGAAGACGCTAATCGTGGCTATGCTCAAGAGCTTGATGCTGTCAGCAAGCAACTTGCTGCCAACGAAAAACTCCAAGCCAAGACCGTAACCAAGCTAGCGGCAGCCGTTAATGAAGAGAGCGATAAACTCAATAAAGAGGCCACAGTTAATGCCAAGCGTCTTCAAGATTCTGTTACAGACCTATACAAAAAACTAGGGTTACCTTACTTTGATGCCACCAAGGAAGGCGGCATTGAAGCAGCAGCAAAGCTTAAGTTTTCTCATGACGACGTTAGAAATAATCCATTTGGAAAACTCTTAATCGATGCCTTCAACGAGAGCAATCAAACCGTTTCATCGGTGCAGGTTCATTTAGAAGAGTTCTCTGAGTATGTCTTAAACTTAGTTAAGTCTCTTTCAAAAATGCAGAATCTTGACAGCATACCTGGCAATCAACAGGCATTTGCAAGATTAGCTGAGATGGCTGAGGGGTTAATTGCTGGCGCTCCTCTTGATCCTGTTAAGGACGCGGCTGGTAAAGTTATAGGGTATAAACCTCAAGCAGATTCTCTTATTATGAGAATTAAAAACTTCAACACTCAACTTCAAAAAAGCCCGGTAACAGGAGTAAAGCAAAGGTTTAATCTTGCTGGTGATATTATAAATGACACGGTCAACAATAATCGCGCTGTTGAGGCCGCCAGCATCTACTTAGGACTATCAAAGCTGCTGTCTGAGCTTGATGTGATGTATGGAACAATCTTAGGCAAGGACATTAAGGGCATTGGCCCGTCAATGGCGATTCAGCTAAAGACGCAAATGAGGGAGCATCTAACTGATTCTGTAAAGGGGCCGTTTGGCAGAGTTGCAGAACTCGAACATGCGCGTCGAACTATATCCAGTATTTCAAAATACAAAAAAGGATACTTTGACAAAATTGATGCCGAGAAAGCTAAAGAATTAGAAACTATGGCGACTGACGCCCTTGGCATTATTAAAACCCAAGAAAAGCCTACTGAGCTTGTGAATCCTTTTACCGGCAAAAAAACCAAGAAAAAAATAACGCCTGTAATGGAATCTATTGGGGCGATTAAGGGCGACCTGAAAAAAGTTCAAAAAGCGGCAGCAGATGTGCAAAGCAACATCAGCATGGCGGCAGACTACCGTTCTGTCCTTGATGAGTTTAATGACTTCATGAAGTACGACTTTGTTGCCAGTGATGACCTTTACCCTCGCATCGAATCTCTTTTGCAGGTGAGACCGTCGCAACGGGTTCAACAACTGGCTGGACAGTTTAAGCGAAACTATGAAGTCAGTGGCGATTTAAGAGACACACAGAGAGACAAATTGCGAGAGGTTCAAGAAGGTCGCGAAATAGCGATTGAGCAGTCTCGTCTCACTAAGCAACATAAAGCCGAGCTTAAAGCTGACATTAAAAAGCTAGACGAAAAATACAAAGGCTTTCAAGACTTCCTCAAGAAACAAGTTTCTGAGGCAAATGAAATTGACTCCACCACATTCGCAAAGTTTGCAGAGGCTAGAGCAGATGCGGAAGCAGATTTTCAGACTGTTCTTCAGAGCATCAGTGAGTTTGCTAAAGCAGCAAGGCTTTCTGCCCGAGAAGAGCAGGAGTTAATTTATCAGGCTGCCAGAGCACGACGTAACGCAGATAGTGCCGCTATTGCTGAACTACGCAATGGCATTAAAGGAGCTACATCTATTCGCCAGGATTCAATAGGCACTGCACGGGCCACATTGAACGAGGACCTTGTTGAATTGACTCGCCTGGAGCACGAGGCCATCCGCGAACTTGATGATATTAACAATCAAATCCTTACAGAGATTGGTGAGAAACAAGCGGCGGCGCGAGCAGCTAAGATAGAGAAAGAGCAGGTTATCAAATCACTTCGCGACCAGAAAAAAGACGCCGCAATGGCGCATCGTCAGCGAGTGTTGGATATTGACCGTGAGGCCTTAGATACAAAGCAAGAGCTAGCCTACAGGCTTCGCGAGGGCGATGACGATATTGCTGACTTCAAAGAACAGTTGTTAGATGTACTTGAGAAGATAGAACAAGACACGCATCGCCAGGTGAAGCCAGCATATGACCGTCTTGATGAACTTGCTGGTGTAGCAGACCGCATTGAAGCAGACCGCATAGCACTTGCGCAGGGCAAAAGTAAGGCGATTGAAGAGCTACAAACTACAGCGGTTGACCAAGATATTCGCGACCTGCTGGCATACCGTCAGCGCGACCGCTTTGGCTCTGTAGCCAATGCCTTCGGCCTTGAGGCGCTCACCAATGCGATGGGTTCACTCATCCCTGCACCTGTGGCCGTTGGGCTCTACTCGACCTTCAAGCTTATGGATAACCCGCGCGACGTTTTGCGTATCGCTGCTGGCGTCTACGGCATCTCCAAGTTTACCGGCGAGGTAATCCAGAAGGGTGCCGACAACATGCTTAAGGTGGTTCGAGGAGCTAAGGCCGACAAGTACGAAGGCCGCCGGTCTGTCCTGGCTAGAGCCTTGGGCTTGACTGTTCGGGCCAATGTTGACCCCAGTAGCTACCTTACTGACGAAGAGTACGAAGAGCTTGTCATGGATGTTGACGAGAAGCTTAACGACCCGGCGTTTGTGGAGCGCACCACTGAGCTAGCGCAGGGTAAGTTCGTCGGGGTTGAAAAGCTTAAGGACCCGATGGCAAACACCGTGGCTATGGGTATGCAGGTTCTGTCTCAAGCTATGCCGCAGCTACCTGATGAAGCAGCATTCGACAGAGCCGAGTTTGTTCCGACGCCAGAGGACAAGACCAAGCTCCGGGACGCTTACTTTGCGGTGGCTGACCCGATTGGTGCTTTCTACTACTTAGCGGCCAACAATCAGCTAACCCCTCAGTTCATCAATAACTTGATGCAGGTCTATCCTAAGCTGCTGCCTAAGCTGCTTGGTCAGACCGTTGAGTCATTGCAGGGCGAGGTTGTTCCGTATGACACACAGGTTTCGTTATCACTGGCGACACAAGCGCCGCTTACTTCTACTATGGACCCCACTTTCGTCGGGGCCTTACAGCAAAACATTTCACAGCCACCCGCTGGTCAAGAGCAGCAAGGTGGCGTTAATATGACACAGGGGGGAGTAGGCAAGCTCAGCAAGTCAGCGGCTACTTACGAGACCCCCGGACAACGTATGATGGG
>Ga0075480_10001699_pt1 | contig 13997 bp, 7 predicted proteins | sample DEB08_DNA_7_FD_81590 | JGI IMG/M metagenome (GOLD analysis project Ga0075480, IMG submission 81590) | Aqueous microbial communities from the Delaware River and Bay under freshwater to marine salinity gradient to study organic matter... | ecosystem: Environmental > Aquatic > Marine > Coastal ... | reverse complement strand
TTGAAGCTATCAGGGTAGATATTACATCAAAAACCTGAACTCGGTAGTTGAAGAATGAGACATTGTTACGCTTAAGAAGGCCTCAAAAACTATTTGATTGATAATTTATGGGATGATTGTGAAATTTTATCTAATTATATCTTTCTTGAACTTACAGTGAGTGTGTGAATGGCAGCTTCCACATGATTAAGTCCGTGCAGTTTAACTTAATGAATTAAGAAATTTGTCCCGAAGGGATAAAGTTTTAAATAGCCATCTGTTTCAACAGGTGGTGAATATCATTATATATTATCTGTGCCGACGGTACCATGTATTAACTTGAATACAGCATACCTATGGCATGCATACCCTTTTTTCATATCACCATGGACTGAAGTCCATGTCTATTTAAAACAAAAGCTCTTTGAGCTTAATTCCATAACATTCATTTATTTCCTTATAAACTTTACTCACCACATGGAGCGTCTAGTTCCAGCTCTGCATTCATATTCTGGGTTTCCCTCAGGCTTACTGTCAATAAGTTAAGGGCTGGAAGCCCGATACATATATAGCCCAGCGGTAAGCGAAGCGTAGCCCTGGGTGGACATGGGTTATAAATATAAAGTGCTGTAAGTACGACATATAAATTCTTTAATTGTCATTGATTTCTCAGCGTCACTGTGGCTCAACGTGAGTTGTTATGCTTTGAGAAAGGATGGACATTATCAGTTACAATAAGAACTACCTTAATGAGTTTTCTTCTTAATCCTGTCCATTCTCTCTAAAATAGCTTAGGAATAGCCTTTCTTTCCCTACAAAAAACTGGATTTTGAGTCTGCAGAAACTGTAGAGTATCTAATCGGCTGAAAACAAAAAACGGCCCCCCAAATTAATGAAGGACCGCATGGCGTGTGTGGATGATTAAAATCATATTATTTATGCAATTTAATAGCTCAAAAATTGAGAATCTTAGCAAAAATTTTTAGAGTGAATCATTTTTTTTTAATATTTTTTGTAAAATTGAAGGCAGATTTTTTCTTTATGAGCCTACTTCGTGTAAACAATAAGGAAAGTTGCATGAAAAGAATTGTGTTGTTGGTTGGAATATTTCTGCTTAATCATTTATCGGCAGACCCTCACTTTAAACCTGGAGTGACCCCAGAAGCTATTCAGTTTTCTTTTGGCGGGGACGAAAGGAAATATGAAAAAGAAGTAAGCAAGAAAATTAAAGAAAATGGTAAGAGTAAAAGGATCAAAGTAAAAGAGACTTTTTCTCAAGGTGCTGAAGTAAAGGATATGAAAACTTCGGCCGATGGCTCTATTTACCTAACTGGCTTCATTCACGGCGAAGCTTCCATTCCTCAAGCATCCAAAGTTCACAGACTTGGAAAAGGAAAAGTCGGCAATTTTTCATGCTTCGTAGCAAAGCTTTCCGCTGACGGCTCACAAGTTTTATGGTTCTCAGTTTTACCCGAAAATTCCTTAGATCCAGCAAGAATGGTTCTTAGTAAAGACGGAACAGTCTATGTAGGAGGAAAGTTTAAAGTAGGTCTAAAAGATCTTTCTGCAGTTCACGAATCAAGTAATTTTACTAAGAGTAAAGTAGCTATTTTAAAGATTTCTACTGAAGGATCAAAACTGGATTGGGTTCGTACCGGAGGTCCAAACCAGAGTGAAATTACCGGAATGTGCATCGATACTAAAGGCAACATCGTTTGGACTGGATCTCCTAGTGGCCAAGGCCAAGCTTCATATGTCATTAAAATGGATCCAACAGGGAAATACGTAGATTGGGCGGATGCAGGAAAGGAAGGAAAACCTTCTTGGACCATTTACCTACATGATAACGATGAGCAAATAAAAAAGAACTTTACCTCTTTCTATACCAAAGGAGATAAAGATGGCTTTGACTATGACGGCCCAGGTAAGTGGGGGAAAGTGAAATTCTGGCGTCGTAGCTTTAGGCTTGGTGGTCAGGTTATTTGCTTGCCAGATGGCGACTTCATCATTACATCTTCATACTTTTATTATTTTAAAGAAGGTAAAAATAAAGGCTTCCCAGCTTTTGATGGATACATTGGCCGTTACAGCTCTGAAGGTAAGCTGAAGTGGTGCTCAAATATGTATCAAGATGGAGATAGTGTTCATACTCCAGATCAAAAGCCAATCGACTTAGTTTACGATGCCAACTCTGATTCTATTTATGTTCTTTTTAAACAGCACGGTTCAAATGTTTATCGTTTTAAAGGTCAGTTAATTGGCGATACCGGAAACCTTATGATTTGCTGGGTAGGAAAGTTAAATGCCAGCTCTGGTAAATTGACTAATGGTTGGTACTTCCAAAACAATCGTACAGGAAAGTACCAAAAGAATGGTCTTCCTGCATCACCACCTTATCCAAAATTAGCAGGAAATAACCTCAAAAGAATTGCGCTTGGAAAAGATGGAAATGTTTACCTCGCTGGTAGTGGCGCGCCTAAAATGTGGACATCGGCAAATGCCTTGATGCCATGGCCGGCAGACCAGAATGGTGGAGGTCAGGGGGCCTTAGTTGTTTTAGATAATAACCTCAACTACTTATACGCGACTTGCATAGGTTCAGGGAAATCAGATTGCTCTGCTTCATTTAGTGGCTTAGCGATCAACAAATACGGAATATTCCTTGGCGGAAGTTTGAGTGGGGCAGGCTTTCATAAGGGAAGTGCTCCAGCCTGGTCTAAGAGTGGCTCAAATGCTAAAAGGGCTTCAATGGTGAAAGTACAATGGAAATAATTTGGTGTTAATCATGATGAAGCTTTTTCTAATTATATTTTTAGTGACGTTCTCTAGTTTTGCTCAAACGAGAACTATAAATAATGAATTAAAAATGCAGTGGCCAGAAGAACTGGTTTACATGGATTTTCCTGCAGGTTCAATGAAGTCTAAGACCTCAGTTGAACTGAAGTCTGTTGAGTACCAGAAAGGTGAGTACGAACATGAAAAGTGGCTTAGACCTATTCAGGTAGAGCAAGTTACGGTCAACGGTAAAAAGATTGACCGAGTCTGGTACAAAGCCACATTGAAAGGTTCTTCATATAAAGATAGCAAAGGTAGAGCTAAAAAATCACCAGCTCCATATAAAGCCAGTGTTGAGTTTGCCTCAAAGAATATCAAGGCTGGAATCTCAATGAAAACGAGTGGAGATCATTACCTCATTAACAATGGAGTTTACGAATTCCGCTTAAGGAAGTATTCCAAGTTTGCTCAGCCTGTTCCTATGAATAAGCTCAAACACTTCATTGCTGGAATGCGCCCTTTAAATTCAAAGGTGTGGGAAGGTAAAGCTTTTTTCGAAGGTACAGCGGAAGTTCATTCTGTAAAAACAGAGATTCTAAACTCTGGCCCAGTATTTATCGATGTGAAACTAACTTTTGACTATGGCTCTAAAGATCTTGGTGAAACTGACGCCGTGAAACTTATGCTTGGAAAACAAGCGCATACTTATGAGCCAAATGTTATTCCACGTGAAAAGCTAGCTAAGAAAGATAAACACTATGAAGTCGCTATTCGCTTTGTAGCAAATGATCCATGGATTGAAGTCGTTGAAAGAGCTCGTCTACCAAAAGACCCTAAGGTCAGTGGATGGGGAATTCACCAATACTATATTCTTTGGGGTAAAACCGACAGAGTTCCAAAAGATCAGCAAGTTATGCCAAGCGATAAGTATGTTGATATCGATACAGTTTCCTGGATTCGTTGGTTTTTATATGATCAATTTGGCGGGAATAATCGCCAGCAAACTATTGAAGCTAAGCCTAGACCAGATCAGAAAGGTCGTCCGTTTGCACTTCTAAGGCCAAAGTGGAATCAAGGAGGCGGAGGTGCTCAAGACTTCGTTCTTACTACAGGTGGTACACTTAGTGAAAAACCAGCTTTCGGTGTAGTTGCTACTTTTGCTAGTAAATGGTCAAACATTAGTACAATTGCCGCTTATGTTCGCAATAATCAAAAAGGCGTGAGAGTTCCTTTAACTGCGGGACCTTCAGGAAAGAACCATTACATGACTCGTTCTTATGCACTTTTATGTGGCCCTGGTACTGAATTTACTAACTTAAATTCAGTCGTTAGAAGGCATACAGACTGGACTCTTACGGCTCAGATCAACAAGTATATTTTGACCTGGAAGAGGAACCCGGCTTTGGCCGGGGCCAATATCATGACCAATAAAAAGAGATTGGCTGAACTCCAGAAGCTAGCTAAGTCAGGCAAGCTTGAATCTATAAAAGATAAGATTAGCGAAATCAAAAAACTAAGTCAGGAAATTACCAAATTAAGAGAAGTCGTAAACGCTTATAAGGTAAAAGAAGAACAAGCCAAAGACTTATATAATGAGGCTAAAAAGATTAAGAAGAAAGATCCAAACAAAGCCAAGTCTTTGGAGTCTCAAGCTAAGTTTTTAAAGGATGAAGCTAAAAAAGAAAGAAATAGTTCTACGGTTAAACAAGCTGCCGGTAAAATAAAGTTACTTGAAAGAAAGACCAAAGGAACTGACTTTCAGATCATTTCCTTACTCTTAGGAAATTCTGTAAATAAACCTCGTTTACCAACTCCTTCCATGTACCTAAATACACGTTACCAGGATGATGCCAATAATCCGACTAATTATGGTAATAGAAGAATGGTTAACGGTCCATTCCCATTAGCCGATTTACTGTCTGCAGGAACTCCATTTGGAGGTCCGGAACAAGCCGCAATTGGATACATTTATACAGACCTAGATGCTTGGCCAGGCTGGCATAACGAGTGGAGCCCAGGAAATCCAAATTTTCATACAGACAAATACATAGCCTCAATTTATGCGGCTGCAGCCATGCAGGATCACCCACATGCAAAAGAATGGTTGGAGTTTGGTCTAAATAACTTCAATAGCGATCTCGAAAAAGTATTCATCGCTCCAGACGGAGTAGGGGCAGAGTGCCCAGGTTATGCCGGATTCTCCATGAGCCTTCAGCTTGAAACTGGCGGCGCCATATTCAACTCTGGTTTAGGAAATCCATTTGTTGCTAATCCATTGATTAAGAAGAATGCTATTTGGCATCGCAAGCTCATTACGCCCTATGATAAAAGAATAAAGCGCCGACATGAAGCTCCAATAGGGGATACTCATCGTTGGGATTCAGGAATGGGTAAAGGCTTTGCTCACTTGGCTCCATTTTATAAAAAGGATGATCCATCTTTTGCATCTGAGCTGGCGACAACTTATAAACTTCTGAAAGACTCCGGGGCTAGTCTAAAAGCTCATGGTTTACAAGAAGTCTTTTTGTCAGACAGTTCCATCAAAACCGTTAAGCCGGAAAGCTTGGACTGGTCAAGTGATTATTTCTACGGCTTTGGCGCTCTCATGCGCAATAATTTTGGAACAGAAAGAGAATCATTCTTGAGTTTCAAAGCTGGACCAACTCATGGTCATTATCATAACGACGAACTAAGCTGGCATTTCTATTCTGGAGGAACTCCAATTAGCTTAGACTATAACTGCTCTTACCATCCAAGAGGTGATCATGCAGGTTTACACAACACTTCTACTTTTGGTAACTTGGGAAAGATCAAGCACAATGGCGACAAAGGAATGGTTGAAGCAATGGAGCAGGCCTTCAGTTCTGCTCGAGTTGGAGCTTTTGTGAGTAAGAAGGAAGCAGACCTAATCGTAGCTGAAAGAGTAACTTCTGGTCTTTCCATGACTCCAATTGATCCACATAATGCAGAGTTCCAGAGAAAGTACCCATACCGCCAAACAGAAAAGCTAGTTCATAGACGTTCTCTAGTTTTTGTGAAGCACGATAAAAATTCTCCTTTTGAAGACTACATCGTCGTTAGAGAAGACTTCAAAAACTCCAAAGAAAAACAGCAAGTTAATCTTCACTTCCTAGGTAGAGAAATAGCAGACAACGGCAATAACTTTTTTATTCCAGGTCAGTACGATAAAGACATTCAAGTTTTTGTTTCTTCTGGGAAGGATCTAAAAGTAGATAAGCGTCACTGGGAGTACTACGATGAATGGACAGTTCTTCCTCAAGAGTATGCTATAAACAAAGACGAAAGTTTAGAAGACTACGATAAAAGAATGGCAGATCTCGCTAAAAAGAATGGTCAGAAAACTCTTCCTCTAAAAGATTGGAAAATGTCTTACACCAACAGAGATGGTCTACATGCTAATAGCAAGAACTGGAATGATAAGCTTCACAACACTGAAGGCCGTGCCCTTATGCCTCCTAAAAACTGGGATAGCTCTTGGACTTACGGTGAAGTTCAGCAATGGCTAAGATTGGAAACAGCTCCTGGATCTTCAGTGGTCTATGTCATTTATCCACACAAGCCAGGCAAAAAAGCTAAGCTGAGTGGTGACCAAAATTCCATAACTGTTGAAGTAGATGGCAAAAAAGAAACCATTTACATCAATGACGGTGTCTCTTTAGATATCGCTGGAAAGAAGGTAGAACTTCTAAAGTCGGGCGAACTAAAACCTCTCGGAGAACTTTCACTTAAGGCTGAGACTGTTATCAGAAGGAAGTAAAGCAGGCTTTTCAGTATTCGGTATTCGGTATTCAGTGCTCAGTGCTCAGTGCTCAGTGTTCAGAATTAAGTTTTGAGTCTTGAGAGTCCGCTCTATAATCGAGCTGAAAGCTTGAGACATAACTTAGCCCAGGGTCAGCGCAGCGCAGCCCTGGGAATCATCATAAAAAAGAAGAATGAGTGCTGAAGGTACGCCATATATCCCAGTAATCATTAATCTTTAGAGCTGAAGGCTAGAGATATAATTTAGCCCAGGGTCAGCGCAGCGCAGCCCTGGGTATCTTGTATAAAAAAAGAATGAGTGCTGACAGCACGACATATATTCCAGTAGCCATTAATCCTTCGAGCAGAAAGTATAAATCTATGCATGCTGAAAGTATGCTTCAAAGAGGAAATGTTGAAATACTCTTTCAGAGTATAAGATCTAGCGACTTCATTACCCAGCGTTTCACACTGGGCTAAGCTTAATTTCTCCTTCAGAGAAAGGATTGTCAGGATGCTTCAAAAGATAAATATTATTCATAAAATATCCTGAAAATCTTGTTGACCGTGTCTAAAAATAATTATGTATTATGAAAACATGCCACATATCCCAGTAATCATTAATCTTTCGAGCTGAAAGCTTGAGATATAATTTAGCCCAGGGTAAGCGCAGCGCAGCCCTGGGTATGTTTACAAAAAAGAATGAGTGCTGAAGGTACGCCATATATCCCAGTAACTCTTAATCTTTCGAGCTGAAGGCTATAGATATAATTTAGCCCAGGGTCAGCGCAGTGCAGCCCTGGGAATCTTTATAAAAAGACGGGTGAGTGCTGAAGGTACGCTACATATCCCAGTAATCATTAATCTTTCGAGCTGAAAGCTTGAGATATAACTTAGCCCAGGGTAAGCGCAGCGCAGCCCTGGGAATCTTCATAAAAAAAGAATGAGTGCTGACAGCACGACATATTTACCTACTTCGTAAACATGCCTTTCACATTTGTCTCAATTGCATAAAGACTCTTTCTCGCTGTAATGAAAAGAGTCTTTCCATCCTTACCTCCAAAACAAACATTCGATGGAGTCTCTGGAGTCTTTATATCACCAAGCTTCACACCTTGAGGAGAATAAACTTCAACTGTCTTTGTGGTAATGTAAATATTGCCAAACTCATCAAGCGTCATACCATCTGAACCCGCATCAATAATCTTTGTTTTATTGGATAAAGTTCCATTAGGATTAATACTGTAAGAAAAAGTCTTTCCACCGTTACGGTCCGTAACGTAAAGAGTCTTTCCATCCTTAGTACCAATTAAACCGTTTGGTCTTTCGAAGTCATCAATAACTCTAGTGACTTTGCCCATCGGACTTCTGTAGTAAACATGTTCTCCATCTTGAACTGTAGGTTCTTTTCTGTAGTTAGGGTCAGAGAAGTAAATGCCACCTTTGGAGTCTCTCCATAAATCATTTGGCTTATTGAATGCTCTACCTTTATACATTGAGGCGAGGACTATTCCTGATTTACTTTTAGGATCGATCATCGTGATTTTGCGATTATTTCCCTGGCAAGCGAGAATCTTACCTTCATCATTGATCCAAAGGCCATTAGCTCCTCCAGAGTTTTTCATAAATAGTGAAACTTTGCCAGTTTCAACAGACCAAAAGTGGATATGATTATTTGGAATGTCTGAAAAATAAACATTACCTTCCGCATCATTGGCCGGACCTTCAGTAAATTTATATCCAGTTGCGAGTTGCTTAACACTTGCACCACTTGCTATGATGTCATCGACCGATTTAAACTCACTTGTCCCACACGAATTAAGAAAAATTAAAATTAATAAGAGGTTCAGCCACTTCATTCTTTATCTCCACATTGTCGTTATAAATCCTATGAACTTATAATGTTGTGTCGATGTAAAAAGATTCCAAATTATACAGCCATGAATTCAAACTTTTATTTCTATGAATTTATCGTTAAAAGTGCTTAAAACTCTGCTTGCAAAGTACTGAGCCCAAGTTATAGTTTGTCCATTCTGTCGCCTGGATGGCGGAATTGGCAGACGCAACGGACTTAAAATCCGTTGTCCTTTTGGACGTGTGGGTTCAAGTCCCACTCCAGGTACTAAGCCTCGATTTTCGAATCGGGGCTTTTTTATTTCATTTCTATGTTTAAAGATCTGAAAACTCTTTTGTTTGTATTAAATTTGAACTAACTTAAATTATTTTTTGAATCTATTTATGTAGGGAAACAAAAGGGTTATGATCGCTTTAGGCCGATTCAATAATATTTTTATCGTTTTTATTTGTCTTGTTTATTTTTTCTTGAGCTGTGAAAAGAAACCTTTAGAAAACAATATGCAGGGAAACGGTTATGTTAAAAATGAAAAATTGAACGTGAAGAATATGTCTGTAAGCAGTATTTCTGATACTGGTATAATTCTAAACGAATTAAAAAAAACGTCTTTTACAAAGAGGCGAACAAATTATGTGATATCGAGTCCTGCACATTCGCTAATAGCACTATTCCAACAAGTTGAATCCAATGATGCTTTTGAAGTACTTAAAAAAGAGGGCTTACCGGAGTTGCGTCGATTATTTTCAGAGGGAAAAGCTCATCCTCAGAATTATGAAAGTGAATTAATGCTAATTTTAAAAATTTTAGCCCTGTATAAACAAAAAAGCGATGCAGTTTTCATTACTGATTTATTAAAAGAAGGGTTTTTATCTGACGAATTTATGTGGTCGATAATATTTCGTACTTTTGATGAGAAACATCCTTACTTGAAATTTGTATTGGGAGAATTAAAAGTGACATTACCACAGGGTTTCGCCTGTGTAGCATATTTAGATTTCGTGAATAGGCATGTAATTGAAGGAAGAATAAATTCACATTCATTTAATACTAAGATAGGTGTGAAGAAACTAATTGAGTTTTTTCAGGATAAGGATAAGAACCATTTCAGTTATGCATTTAGTGCAGCTACAGCCTTACCATTTTTAAGTCTAGATAATCAAGATCAATTATTTCCACTAGCCAATAGACATCCAGATGCTTTAGTGCGTCTTGAAAGTGCATGGGCAATGACAAAGGTAGGAAAAGAAACAGGTCTAAAAGAGCTTCAAAAGTGGGCCAAAGATGTTAAATACAGTAAGATAGCATGTGAGTATTTGAAAGAGTTAAATCTCAAAGACAAAATACCAGATGAAGTCAAGGGTAAGAATTTTAAGGCTATGGCTGAAATGTGTAGTTGGCTCAGTCATCCAAATGAGTTCGGCGAACCACCCACAAAAATAGAATTGTTCGATAAAAGAGTTTTATTTTGGCCCCCAACCAATGATAAAAGAACTGTTTGGCTCTTTAAATATGAATATCCTCCTTATGAAGATGGAGAAGATTTAGTCAAGGGGATTTCAATGGTAGGCTCAGTGACTTTTGCGTTGTTTGGAGAAGCCAAAGTGGATCTATCTCCTGAAGATGTTTATGGATTACACTGCGTATGGGAACTGGAATTGAATGAAGATGAAAGAGCTCCAACCAATAGAACTAAAGAAGCGGGTCGAAAGATACTTAAAAAGTTTAATCCAGGTTCTGGGTTTTAGAACCCGGACTTCTGGGTATGTTACTTAGAAAAAAATCTTGGAAAGAAGTACGAATAAAAGACGGCTGTTTTTTGATATTTGGTCGACTTTAGAAGTGGGAAAGGTGTAGAAATGAATGAAGAAGAAAATATAATTATCTATACCAGTAAAGACGGTAAGGCTTCCGTAAGTCTTTTTGCTCAAGACGGCCAGGTGTGGATGACGCAGAATCAGCTTGCAGAACTTTTTGCCACCTCTAAACAAAATATAAGTAAACACGTCATAAGTGTATTTAACGACAATGAGTTAGAAGAAAAATCAGTTGTCAACTATTATTTGACAACTGCCGCCGATGGCAAAAAATATGAAGTTGCTCATTACTCTTTGGACATGATCCTCGCTATTGGTTTTAGAGTTCGCAGTAAACGGGGTGTACAATTTAGGGTTTGGGCTAACCAGAATCTGAAAGAGTATATGGTTAAGGGCTTTGTTATGGATAACGAACGCCTCAAGAATCCGGATGGCCGTGCCGATTATTTTGATGAGTTACTGGCTAATATTCGCGATATACGAGCTTCTGAAAAACGCTTTTACCAGAAAGTCAGAGATCTTTTTGCTTTAAGTACCGACTATGATAAGACTGATAAAGCTACCCAGATGTTTTTTGCGGAAACGCAAAACAAACTGATTTTTGCAAGCACTCAGAAAACAGCAGCGGAACTTATAGTTGAAAGAGCTGATGTTGAGAAAAGTAATATGGCTTTAACTTCCTGGAAAGGTCGTATAGTCCGCAAACAGGACATATTCATCGCCAAAAATTACCTGAGTGAAGATGAAATAGATACCCTTAACAGATTGGTCACTATCTTTTTAGAGACTGCTGAACTTCGAGCTAAAACCCGCAAGTCATTTACCATGAGTTACTGGAAGGAAAGTGTAGACAAGATTCTTTCATCAAACGATTTCCTCGTTTTGGAAGGAAAAGGGAATCTCAGCAAAAAAGAAATGGAAGAGAAGGTTTCTGAGATTTATAAAGAATTTGAACTAAGGCGCAAGAAAGAAGAGGCTGAACAAGCGGACTTTGAAGACATGCTGGAACTAAAGGCGCTAGAAGATGAAATTAAAAAGAGAGAACTTAAGGATAATTCGTAAACATAAATTCCCAATTCTTAATTGAATATGTCTAACTTAGAATACTTAAAAGACGAATTCCCAGAATTCTATTAGACGGCGGAAAATTATGAAAATTATATTTTTAAAACTGATATAAGGTTTGGGTAGAGATTTTATAAGGGCAAAGAATGGCAGAAAAAGTTGATTGTATAAGTTGTGGAATTGATATTCTCGCCGTGACTGCGAAGGTTACAGGAGGGCTTTGCATGCCTTGTAAGCAAGGTGGGCGAATGGTTAAGGAAGACTTTGAGTTGGTGAAGTTCTCTAATCAAAGAGGTGAATTCTTAGATGAAATAAATAAAAACTTACTGTTAAGATATAAGAGTGGTGAATACGCTGATGTTTGGAATGAAATCCATCAGCTAGATCTACGAAAAGATTGTTCATACTCATATCATGAAATATATGAAACAGTCAGCGAAACATTTAAGAAGGTTGCATATAACCTCGAACATATTTATACCGGCCTAAGTAAGCTAGGTTATCAATTTCAATTCCCTGAAGAAGCTTTTGTATTAGCCGATGAAAGTGATAAACAAGCCATAGCAGAATTGGAGGAGCTTGTTGGTGTTATTCCATTAACCCTAAAATGTTTTTATGAAAACATACGTTCAGTTAATTTTTGCCAAAGTTGGGATCAATTAGTCCAATGGCATGAAAGAGAAGATCAAGAAGTAGATCAACTTTTATATTTGGGTGAAGAAGATCCTTTAAGCTTTATTTCAGCAAAAGCCTTAATAGAAGAAGTAAAAGACATAAGCAAGAATCATCATCGAAACATAAATGACGAAGCGGGAAGCGCTAAATTGTATTGCTGGGTCGCAAACGATGAGTTTCATAAAGCCAATTATAGTGGAGGTGAAAACTATCATATTCATCTTCCTGAAGTCCAGATAGATTTCCCAATTCTTAGTATGTGTACAGATGAAGAAGATACTAATGTCACCACTCTTTTTGGAGTAGACGAAGACTTTGGTCCAAACGAATTCTTCGTAACATACTTGAGGAACATTTGTAAGGGCGCTGGTTTTAGAGGAAGACTTGATATGGATACTTATAAAAAGAATCCTCCAAACTTCGATTTTCTAAATGATATAAAATCTAAGCTTATTAAGTTTTAAAGAGGCACATTTGAATTTAGATCAATTTCAAGAAGAGGCCAAGAAGCTGTCAAGAAATGGACTTCAATTAACTGAAGAAAGAGTCGGTGAGCCAATTGCATACTGGCATGGACTATCTAGCACAGGTTTATGTATTTCGTTCTTATATAATCTTGAATGGTTGAACGTGTTTACTGATGATTATGGCGAAGGTTATGTAGAGATTTCAGAATGCCCAATAAAATCAGATATACCTCTATACGGTTCACATAAAAATTTTCTCCCTCCAGTCGATGCAGTTTTCTTAAAAGGTTCTGATGTTGTTGGGGATTACTTAATAAGCCACAAATGGGACCGAATCGCACCTTATAATGACAATTTCCCAGATTCTATTCCAGGAGAATACGAAAACATTTGGATGGACAATTGTCCTCTTTATACAAGTGATGTTACTGCAGTGATCGGAGGCTGGCAAATGTCTTGGCCAGATGGAGATTTTGAAGAGTTCATTGATCATGAATTAGTTCTTTGGACATTTAAAGATGCAGAGCCATGGATTGAGGTATTTTTAAAGGATGGCAATTATACTGTGAAACAGAGAATTACTTAATAGTTGTTAGAAGGGCATTATGAATATTTTTGATGTAGTAATTAATTGCAAGAGAGACGAGCTTTTTATAGTTGCCAAAGCCCATGAAATTGGATGCTTAATTTGTACAGCCTTGGAAGTTTATAACAGAGAAATCAACCAAATTAAAATACCGAATATAAAGTTATCTAGGAAGGGTAAATAATGTTTAAAAAATTGAAAGGTTTAATGGGGAGTAAAGATTTGGAAGATCTAAGGGAAGAATGGAATTCTAAAACGGCTAAATATGCAAAAAGCATTAATGAATTTGTTGAAAAAGGGATGAAGCATGGATGGGGAAATGCAGGTGAAGAACCTAAGCAACCCAAAAGAGAACATCTGGTAAAACATGTTCTCGAAGCCTTGAGAGAATCAAACAGAAATGGTTCTCCAATAGATTTTAAAGATGAATGGTATCCAGCCCATAGCCCTTTTATTGAACAACTAGATGAGCAATCTCAGTCAATTCCACAAGTTTGTATACTTCCTGATAATTCTATCCTGGCAAGGATTGGTACAAGCTACCAAAAAGGCAAGGTAGTCAGAATTGTTGATAAAGAGGTTTTGACTATTGATGAAGTTGAGTTTTTTGGTCAATGTCCTAACCGTGAATATTTTGCATTCAGCAATCTTACTGGTATTACAATCAAGCAAGGCTGGAATGGCCCCGTAACAACTACTTTGAAATGGCCTAGTGGCTTAGAGGGTGTACCCGAAAAATACAAAATTAAACCTTTTGAGAATCCACCAAGTCCTACACAGCTCATTCCTTTTCCATGTGGTAAAAAAGTTCTCTTGGTTAGTTCTGAAGGAACTTTCGTTCTTGAGGAATCGGGTGCTACCAGGCTGCTTCCTGAAAAAGAATCTCTGAACGAGCAGTTGGAAGAAGAATACGAAGAAAATCCAGATGAAGTCAGCCTATATGGATTGGATATGGAGCATGCTGCTATCTCAAAAGATGGTAAATATATCGCAGTAGGTTCTCAGTGTAGTAGTCATCTGGT
>Ga0075480_10001691_pt1 | contig 14020 bp, 12 predicted proteins | sample DEB08_DNA_7_FD_81590 | JGI IMG/M metagenome (GOLD analysis project Ga0075480, IMG submission 81590) | Aqueous microbial communities from the Delaware River and Bay under freshwater to marine salinity gradient to study organic matter... | ecosystem: Environmental > Aquatic > Marine > Coastal ... | reverse complement strand
TGATAAATATCAAATAGATGGATATGTTGTTCCAAAAAATGATGAATATTTTTCTGAATATTCAGAAATTAATAGAATAAAAACTATCTCAAATTTTAGTGGTTCTGCTGGAATTGCTGTTATCTTAAAAAAAAAAAATTATCTTTTTGTAGATGGAAGATATACTCTTCAAGCTAAAATAGAGTCAGGAAAAAATTTCAATTTAGTAAGCTATGATAAGATTATTAATTGTAATTTATTCAAAAATTTAACTTTGGGTATTGATTCGAAATTATTAACTTCATCACAAGTTAAAAGTTATTTTTCTAAATATAATAAAATAAAAATAATAGATAGTAACTTAATTGATAAAATTAAAATGTTTCCTTTAAAAAAAAGTAGACCATTTTATTCATTAGATAATAAAATTGTTGGACAAAGTCATTTTAGCAAATTAACTAATTTAGCAATTTATCTTCAAAAAAAAAAATCAGATTATATTTTTATTTCTGCGCCTGAAAATGTAGCATGGATATTAAATATTAGAGGTCATGATAATCCAAATAGTCCTGTTCCAAATTGTAGATTAATAATCACTAAAAGAAAAAAAATTTACTTAATTGCTGAAGATCATAAAGTTAAAACTCTCATAAATGAAAAAAAAATTCGTCCCGATCAATTAATTCATCCAAAGAATTTTCAAAATTTAATTTTAAATTTAAAAGATAAAAAGTTTATTATTGATAAAAAATCATGTTCATTATTTTACGAACAATTAATTAAATCAAAATTTAAAATAATTGATGATGAAGATCCTACATATTTATTAAAAGCAATAAAAAATAAAAAAGAAATTGAGCATATGATTAAATCTCATATTTTAGATGGTGCTGCCTTAACTAAATTTCTTTATTGGATAAAAAATATTAATAAAAAAAAAATTACTGAAATTGATGCGCAAAATAAATTAGAAAAATTTAGAAAAAAAAATAAAGAATATCTTTTTCCTAGTTTCCAGACAATCGCAGGTACTGGGCCAAATGGAGCAATTGTTCATTATAGAGCGAAAAAAAATAGCTGCAGAATAATTGATAAATCTGATATTTTTTTATGTGACTCTGGTGGACAATATAAATATGGGACTACCGATGTAACTAGAACTATATGTTTTTCAAAGCCAAAAAATAATATAAAGAATATTTTTACCAAAGTTCTTAAAGGTCATATTGCTGTAGCGAATACAAATCTTAATAAAATAAATACTGGAAAAAAAATAGATATTAGAGCTAGAAAATTTTTGAAAATGAGTGGTTTGGATTATGCTCATGGTACTGGTCATGGCGTTGGTTTTTTTCTAAATGTTCATGAGGGTCCTCAATCTATTTCAAAGCTAAATAATGTTAAAATTTTAGAAGGAATGATTGTAAGTAATGAACCTGGATACTATAAAGAAAAAAATTTTGGAATAAGAATTGAAAACTTAGTATATGTAAAAAAATTAAATAATAATCTATCTTTTAAAAATTTAACACTGGCACCAATTGATAAGGATTTAATAAATTATAAACTTTTAACGCCTAATGAAAAAAAATATCTGTTTACATATCACCTAAATGTTTACTCTAAATTGTCTAAATATTTAACAATTAATGAGAGAAAGTGGCTAGCTAGTCATTTTTAACATTTCAAGTAATTCATTTTGATCTATAATTTTAATATTCAATTCATTTGCACTATCAATTTTTCTTTTAGTAGGTTTTTCACCCACTACTAGATAATCGAGTTTTTTGGATACACTGCTAATAATTGTACCTGAATTTTCCTCTATCAAAGATTTTAACTCTGCTCGACTAATACCAATTAACTTTCCAGTGATCATGAAAGTTTTATCTTTCAAAAATCCATCATTTCTAATTGATACAGCATCTTTAACATTCAATATTTTTTGCAAAGTTAATAAAACATTTAGATTATCTTTATTTATAAAAAAATTTTTTAAAGAGTTAATTTGTGTTTCACCAATTCCATCAATATCAAGTAATTCACTAAAATTTTTATGTATAGATAAATTTATAAAATTTTTACATGTTTTAAAATATTTTGCTAAAATTTTTGCATTTTCTAATCCAATATGCCTTATCCCTAGAGCAAATATAAATTTTTCAAAAGAAATATTTTTTTTTTCTTCTATAGAATATTTCAAATTAGATACTGATTGCTTACCCCACCCCTCTAGATTTTCTATTTTTTTATAATCCAAATTAAAAATATCTTGTGGTAGTTTTACTAATTTTTTATTCCAAAAACTTTCTACAATCTTTTTACCAAATCCATCTATATTAAATGCATCTTTTGAAACGAAATGTTTAATTTTTTCTATAGCAATTTTTTCACACTCATAACCTTCACTTGTGCACCTTCTAACTGCATCTTCTTTTTTTGAAATAGAATTAAATTCTTTAACAGTTTCAGAACCACAAGATGGGCAATATTTGGGGAAAATAAATTTTTTTGTATTCTTGCTTCTTTTTTCAAAATCTACTTTAATAATATGTGGAATTACATCTCCAGCTCTTTCAATTAAAACTGTATCTCCAATTCTAATGTCTTTTCTAATGATCTCATCCTCATTATGCAATGTAGCATTAGACACAACTACTCCACCTATATTAATAGGCTCAACTTTTGCAACTGGTGTTAAAGCTCCCGTTCTTCCTATTTGAATCTCGATATCTTTTATTATGGTTGATCCATTAACAGCTGAAAATTTATGTGCTATCGCCCATCTTGGTGAATTTGCAACATTTCCCAGTCTTTTTTGCAAACTGAAATCATTAACTTTATATACAATACCATCTATATCAAAATCTAATTCTGCTCTTTTTTTTTCTATCTCAATATAATTTTTCATTAAATTTTTAACACCACTAACTAATTTATTTTGAGGATTAGTTTTGAATCCCCATTCTTTTAATTTTTTTAAAAATGTAAATTGATTATCAATATTTAATTGATCAGCATATCCAAAAGTATAAGCAATAAATTTTAATGGAATTTTTTTTGTTTCTTCAGAATCTTTTTGTCTAAGACTTCCCGATGCTGCATTACGTGGGTTTGCAAATTTTTCTTTTAAAATTTTAAAATCACTATTTAGAATAAAAACTTCTCCTCTAATATCTATTTCATTTGGAAAATCTTTTGCATTTATCAAATTAGGAATATCTTTAATTGTTTTAAGATTGTTTGTGATATCTTCTCCTTCTTTACCGTCTCCCCTTGAAAGACCGGTAATAAATTCTCCATTTTTATAAATAAGAGAAGCAGATATACCATCAATTTTTGGCTCTGCAGTATATTCAATATAAATATCATTTTTCTTATTAAGATAATTTAATATTTTTTTTTCATAATTTAATAAATCTTCTTCTGAAAAGGCATTTGCCAAAGAAAGCATAGGAACTTTATGCAAAATTTTTTTAAAATTTTTTGATGGTTTAAAACCTACTATTTTTGTAGGAGACTTCTTTGAAATTAAAAAATTGTTTTCTTTTTCAAGTAAAACTATTTCTTTTTTTAAGTTATCGTAAACTTGGTCTGAAACTAAAGGACTACTTTTATCATAATAATAGAGATTATACTTTGTTAGTAATTCTATTTTATTTTTATATTTTTTTAAAATTTCTTTTTTATTCATCTCATTCAAATAGAGATTTGAATTTTTTAATTATAATATTATTTTTATTATTTTGTGTCTCCTTTTTATTATCTTTATATTTTTTATCAAAAACACTATAACTCATTTCATACCATTCTGATGATTGATAATTGTACCCCAAAAGATTAGCATATTTTTTTGCTTCATCTATTAAGCCAATTGTATAGTATACTTCAACAAGCCTGTGGAGTGCTTCTTCTACGTATATAGTTTTGTCATATTTTTTTACAATGTTATTGAATCTATTGATTGCTGGTATCCATTTCTTTTTTTCAAAATAATATCTGCCTAAATACATTTCTTTAGCTGCTAATAAATCTGCTATTAAATCAAGTTTAAATTTTGCATCAAGAGCATAATCAGTTTCTGGAAAATCATTTACAACTTTTTCAAACTGTTTTTTTGCCATTAAGATTGAATTTAAATCTTTTTTTTCGTCTACAATTTGTTCATAATAGGCCATACCCATCAGATAGTAAGCATAATCAACGTCTTTGTGATTTGGATATTTTTTTAAAAATATTTTCAATTCTTCAATAGTATCAAAATAATAGTCTTGTGCATAATAAGCATAGGCAGCCATCAAAGTTGATTTTGGTGCCCATTCTGATTGTGGAAATAAAATTTCTACCTCATTAAATTTTTTTGCTGCAAATATAGCATCCCCAGCTTCAAGTTCATTTATAGCTTCTTTGTAAGTCTCTAATATTTGTAAATCTATACTTTTTTCTTGAATTATAGATTTTTTTTCTATTTTTTTTGTGCAAGAAAAAATTAATAAAGCTGAAATTATTAATAAAATTATATTTAATTTATTTTTTAACATAAGTTTAAATTATCAAAATTTTTTAAAAAAAATTAGAATTTATGCAATAGACTTTAATAAATGTTTATTTATCAAAGTATGAGGTAAATTTTTTTGTTTAATTTCTATAATTGAAAAATTGTTTTTATTTTCAAATACTTTTCTTAAAAGTTGATTAGTCATATAGTGACCACCTTGAGAACAAAATACATTTCCAACAATTCTATATCCTGAAGTGAATAAATCACCAATACAATCAAGTATTTTATGATTTACAAATTCTTTATTATTTCTTAATCCTTCTTTATTTAATATCTCACTATCTTTCACTACTATTGCATTTTCTAAGCTTCCACCTTTGGCTAGACCATTTTTTTTAATCATCTCAATGTCCTCAAACAAACAAAATGTTCTCGAATTAAAAATATCATTCAAATTATCCTCAAATACTTTAATTTTATTTTTTTGGGTTCCAATTATTGGGTTATTATATTTAAGTTCATAATCTATACTTAAATTAAGAGTGCTTGGCTTTATCGAAATAAATCGATTACCATCTTCAAATTTAACATCTTTTAAAATTTTAATTATTTTAATAGGTGTTTCACTAGATTTAAAACCTGATGAAATAATTTTTTCCACGAACACTTTAGCTGACCCATCTAAAATTGGTACTTCTTCATTATCAATTTCTACTAAAACATTATCAACACCCAAACCAAAAAGTGCACCCATTAAATGTTCTATAGTGGAAATTTTTACACCATAATCATTCGAGATAGTTGTATTTAATGAAGTATTAGTTACATTCAAAAAACTTGGTATCAAGATATTATTTTCTTTTAAATCAATTCTTTTAAATAAAATTCCTGTATTTGGCTCAGCAGGTTTTAGTGATAAGTTTACATTTAGCCCATTATGTAGTCCTACACCACTGAAAGATATTGGCTTTAAAATAGTTTTTTGATTTAAATAAGACATAAATGAGATTAATAGGCAAGTATATTGAAATTTAAAAACAACTTATATTACGAGATATATCATTTTAACTAAAAAGATTAAAAAAACGCTCAAAAAATCCTTTTTTTTCAATCTTTTTTTCAAATAAAAAAACTTCGTTTGGATTAAAACCCGAGGAAATTTTTCGTCCCATTTCACATTCGTTAAGTTCATTAAAGTCAAAAAAATCAAATATATATTTACCACTCATAATTTTATTAACTGAAATTTGAAATTTTTCAAAAATTTTTTGATAAAATAAAATTTCATCTTTTTTAAGTAAAATAAAAGTTGTATCTAAACCAAGATGATCACATTTTTTAGAGTAATTAAAGTTTTTAAGAACGTTGTTATCAAATAAATAATGATTAACTACATAATGAATTAATGTACAATCAGTATAACTATCAAAAATATAATTTTTTAAATCTTTAATTAAATTCAATAAATTTTTTTTATTCGCTTCACCATAAATATTTTGTTTGATTGATACATCAATTAATTGAAATTGATTATTATCAATTATCAAACTAATATCATTAATAAATTGATTTAATTGTTTTTCTATTTTAAAAATATTTTCACTTAAAAAATTAACTATTTTATTTTCATCTATATGATTATTTAATTCTAAAATTTTAGACTCATTTTTATATAATATTTTTGAGTCTATTTTTGAAAAAACACATATTAACATTTTCTTAGTTCCAATATACATAAATGTTTCAAAATCTTCTTCAGTCATATAGAATTATTTGATTTGAAACTCTTGCATCAATTATTTTTGTATTTAATTTATTATTAGATATTAATTGAGAAATTTTTTTGAATATATTTTCTAAATTATCTAAGGGTAATTTAATTAAAATATTATCTTTCAATTCTAGGTCAATTCTTCCAGATTTATAAAAAAATAAATTTTTTACATTTTCATATTTCAAATCAGATGTATTAATTATAGAAAATATTTTCAAAAATTCCTCAACTTTTGGATTACCAAAAATAAATGGCAATATTTCTTTATCACTTAGCAAAAAATCTTTGGTAAGTTTTCCATTTGATCCGATTAAAAAAATATCTCCATTAATATTTAATCTTGCTAAAAAATTCGTTTTTTCTATTTTTATATTCAAAGTCGAAGGATAAACTTTAAAAACTTGAAATGTTTCTATTAAAGAATTTGAGTTAAGTATTGATTTTAAATAATCTTTATTAACAAACAATATATTAAGTTTTGTTATATTAAGAAGGTCATTTTCAAATTCTTCTATATAATTATTTTCTAAACCTAAAATTTGAAAATTTTTAATTTTAAATGCATTTGAGTTAAACAATTTATGGTTATTTATAGTTCCAAGAAATACAAAAAAAAATAGATAAATAAAAATTTTTTTATTTTTTTTTTGAAGCATTATTTAAAATCCATTTTAATAATTGAATAAAACTTATGCCATTGTGGGATGCAATCTCAGGAACCAATGAAAGTTTAGTCATCCCTGGCTGCGTATTTATCTCTAAAAGATAAAACTTATTTTTATAGAATTTAAAATCAGATCTTGTAACACCCATACAGCCAATGACTTTATGAGCTTTTAATGCCACTTCTTCAACTTTTATAATATCTTTCTTTGACAATTTGACTGGAATTATATGTTCTGTTTTAGCTTGAGGATTATATTTAGCATCATAATCATAAAATTTTCTTTTAGGTTTTAACTCTATTGTACCCAACTTTTTATTTCCCATTATAGCAACCTGTATTTCTCTACCTGGTATAAATTCTTCAATTAAAACCTTTTTATAAAATTTGATTTTTTCTAAGTTTTTATAAATATTACCCCTAGTGCAAATAAACACATTTACACTTGAACCCTCATTCATAGGTTTTACAACAACTGGAAATTTTAGTTTTTTTTGAATTATGTTTATTAATTCTATCTTATTTTTATCATAACAATATTCAATATACTTTGGAGTTAATATTTTATTTTTTAAAAAAATCTTTTTTGAAACGAGTTTATCCATTGCTTTAGCAGAAGCAAGAACTCCGGAATGTGTATAGGGAATATTTAATGTCTCTAATATTGTTTGTATGTATCCATCTTCGCCAAATTGACCATGTAATGCATTAAAAATAATTTTAGGTTTAAATTTTTTTATTATTTTTGAAAGTTGAAAATTTGGTTCACAAATTTTAACCTCAAAATTATCTTGAATGAGCTCGCTAGCTACCTGAAACCCCGTTTCTAAACTAATTTCCCTTTCCTTTGAAATTCCACCTGAAATAATTAAAATTTTCTTTTTCATCTATTCAATAATTTTTATTTCAGTCTCCAATCTAATACCGGTATTTTCGAAAACTTTATTTGAAACAAATTGGATTAAATTTTTCATATCTTGAAAACTCGCATTACCTTTGTTTACAAAAAAATTACAATGTTTATCTGAAATTTTTGCATCACCAAAACTAGTGTTTAATGGTACAGACTGTTTTATTAATTCCCAAACTTTTTTATCTGTCTGCGTAATTGGATTTTTAAAAGTACTACCACTTGTTTTTATTTTAGTTGGTTGTGAAACTTCTTTCTGATCTTTATATTTTTTCATTAAAGATTGAATGTCTACTTTATTACTTTTTTTTCCTTTAAAAGATGCGCTTAAAAAAATTAAATTGTTAGAAAGATTATTATTTCTATATTCAAATAAAATTTTATTTGCTGGAATCGTAACTATTTGACCATCTTTATCAATAGCTTGCACTGATAATAAAATATCCTTAAATTCAGATCCATAACATCCAGCGTTCATCTTAATTCCACCTCCTACAGTACCTGGTATGCATGATAAAAATTCAAAACCTGACAAATCATTTTCCATTGCATAGTCTGATAAGGCTCTATCTGTTACAGCACTTCCTGCAATTATTATTTCCTCAGATAATTTTGAAATATTATTAAAATTTTTAGATAATTTAATTACCACCCCATCAAAAATCCCGTCTGTGAACAAAGTATTCGAGCCAGCACCGAGAACAAAAATTTTTTCTTTACCCTTAATTTTTTTTATAAAATTTTTTAATTCAATTAAATTTTTAGCTTTAAAAAATAATTTTGTCTTGCCTCCAATATTAAACCAATTTTTTTTTTTTATATCGTGATTAATTTTTAAATTATCTTTAAATTCAAATGAAAGTTTTTTGATATCTAGATTTTTCATTTAATTAAATTGGGCATTTCTCTCATCCATCCAGAAATTGAGCCCGCTCCCATTCCAATCACTATTTTTTTTCCATAAATATTATTTTTGACATAGTGAGCTAATTCAAATTTATTATTAATCATAAATAAATTTACTTTAGAATTTTTTATTATTTGCTTTGCAAAGTTTAGGTAATTAAATCCTAATTTAATTTTTTCTCCTGCTGTATAAACAGGACATAAAACTACATCATCACAATCTTTGAATGCATAGGTAAATTCTTTTTTCAGATCTTTCAATCTTGATATTCTATGAGGTTGAAATATGCATATTTTTTTATAATTTTGATAAACACTTTTTACCCCTTCTAGAACTCCTTTAATTTCAGTTGGGTGGTGTGCATAATCATCATAGAATTCAGACTCTTTATAAGTGAATATCTTATTAAATCTTCTTTGAACTCCTTTAAATGTTTTTAATCCATTTTTTATATTTGAAATTGGTAAACCAATTGTTAAGGATACAGCTGTAGCAGCAACTGCATTTCTAATATTGTGTAATCCCAAAAGAGGAATTTTAATTTTTTTAATTTTAAATTTTTTTTTATTAGGCAAATTTATATTTAAATCAAACTCAGAAAAATTTTTTTTTAATTTAATATCTCTAATTCTAAAATTAGATTTAGAATCTATCCCATATGTATAAATATTTTTATTTTTTATCTTATTAATTAAATTTTTATTATTTTTATCATCTAAGCAGATAAATGTTTTGCCAAAGGAAGGTACTTTTCTAATGAATCTTTTAAAATAATCATTTAAATCATCCATGGATTTATAGTAATCCATGTGTTCCCTATCTATATTAGTTATTATTGCATAAGTTGGTGGTATGTAAACAAAACTTCCATCGGACTCATCTGCTTCTAATATAGACCATTGACTTTTGCCTAATTTAGCAGAATTATTTAGAGAATTAATCACACCTCCATTAATAATTGTAGGATCTAATTTTGTTTTTTGAAATATTGATGATATCAAAGAAGTTGTGGTAGTTTTACCATGCGAACCTACTACAACTATATTTTTTGTTAATGAAACTATATTAGCTAACATTTCACCACGTTTATAAATTGGTAATTTCTTTTTTTTTGCCTCAACTAATTCAGGATTGTTTTCTTTAATTGCAGAAGAAACTACTAAAATTGTTGCTTTACTTATGTTTTGTCTTTTATGACCTATAAAAATTTTAATTTTATTAGATTTTAACCTTTCAATATTTTTATTTAAATTAATATCACTTCCTTGAACTTTAAAACCTTTTCCTTGCATTATTAATGAAAGGCCACTCATTCCAATTCCACCAATGCCAACGAAATGGATAATTTCTGTTTTAGCTAATTCAATTTGCATTTAATGTATCTAGTATTTTTTGATTAACATTATTCCAAGAGTTTTGGTAATTTAATTTTTTTAAATTTTCTTTTTTTTTTAGATATTCATTATGGTTTCTTAATAAATTCAAAAAAAATTGACTTAATTCTTTTTTATTAAAGTTATTTTGATTTAAAATCCAACAACTATTGTTTTTTTTATAAAATAATGCATTTTCATATTGATGATTGTCTTTTGCTGTTGGAAGAGGTACTACTAAAAAAGGTACATTCATCAAAGATAATTCTGCTAAAGTAGAGGCTCCTCCTCTTGTAACACAAAAATCAATTTCATTTACAAGATTAAAAAAATTTGAGTCATATGAGAAAACATGACTGTCTATATTGTGTTTTAAATAAAAATCTTTTAATTTTTCAATATTTTGCTCACTAGTTTGATGAGTAACCTTAATTGGAAAACTTTTAGATATTTCATAAAATGATTCGTTAATCTCAAAATCAAATATATTTGCACCTTGGCTTCCTCCTATTACTAAAAAATTAAATTTATCTTTTTTTAAATATCTATTTGATTTTTCATAAAAAATTAATCGAACTAAAGGTTCTATTAAAACTATTTTATTTAAGAACTTACTAGGAAAATTTTTTAGAGAATTTGAATAACAAAATATTTTTTCACTAAATTTTAAAAAAAAACTATTAGCTCTACCTAATACCATATTGGGCTCTAATAAAAAAATTTTAATTGAAAGAATCTTTGCAGCTAAACATAAGGGAAGTGACATATATCCTCCTGTTGAAATTAAAATATTAATTTGATTTTTTTTAAAAAAAAAAAATGATTTCAAAGTTAAAAATAATATCTTTATTAAATTAAAAGGAAGTAATTAAAAATTATTTAATTTTGGGGTGTAGATTTTAAATTTTTTATTTGATACATCTTTTAAATACCTTTCCCCACGTTGATCGGTAGAAATAATTATTTCAAAAGTATGATTTAAATGATCTATTAAAATTTTTGCAGGCATGACATGTCCACCAGATCCACCTGTAGAAATTAAAATTTTTTTTTTCATTAAATTAATTAAATTTTCTTTTTGTTAAATTTAAAATTATTCCAGATATAATTGAAATACTTACAATTGAAGAACCGCCATAACTTAAAAATGGTAAAGTCATTCCAGTTGTTGGGAAAAGTCTAATATTTACTCCTACATGAATTATAGCTTGCATTAATATTAAACTAGAACATCCAACTAAAATTAATTTATATCTTTCTTCTTGTATTGTTAAAATTCTTTTAAAAACTATATAAATAAATGTTAAAAATAATATTATTATTAAGATTATTGCTATTACGCCAAACTCTTCTGAAATAACTGATATAATATAATCTGTGTGTGCTTCAGGAACTTTATTTTTTAAAGTTCCCTCTCCTATTCCTTTCCCAAAAAAACCTCCACTAGTAATTGAATCCAATGCTTTATCTGATTGAAAATTGTGTGTTCCACTTTTTTGATCAAAAAATGAAAAAATCCTAGATTTAATATAGCTAAATTTAGGTATGAACATGACTAAATAAACGAGAAAGATTAAGGCAGAACTTCCAAATATAGACAAAAATAAAATACTTACACCTGAAGTAAAAATTAAAACAGACCAGGTAAATAAAATTAATAATGTTTGACCAATATCAGGTTGGATAAATAATAAACCTGAAATTAAGAGTGTAGTCAAAAATGAAAATAAATATTTTAAATTAATATTAATTCGTTTTTCTGTACTTAATAATGTTGCTAGAAAAATTATAAAAAAGGGTTTTAATAACTCAATTGGTTGAAATCTCGGTAAAATAAATAAATCAATCCATCTTTTTGATCCTTTCACTTCAACTCCAATTAAAGGTACTAAAAACAAAGATATTAAAATTATAAAAAAGAATATTAAAGAAAATTTCAATAGCCTGATTGAGTCTATAATTGATAATAAAATAATTATTGTCATTCCTAAAAAAATATAAATAAGATGCTTAAAAAAGAAAGAGTAACTGTTAGTTTCTAATTTATCTGAAGCAATTAAAGAAGTTGAAGCTAAAGAGAAAAATAATCCAATTGTAAATAACAATACTATTATAGAAAATATTGTTTTATCTAAATTTTTCCACCAACTATAATATAAATTATACATTAATATTTTATCTCTCATTAATGTAAGTTTTTATTAGTTTATTAAAATAAGAACCTCTATCTTCAAAATTTTTAAAACTATCAAATGAAGCTCCTGCAGGACTGAATAAAATATATTTTTTCTGATTAGAAATATCTTTTCTAAAATCTTTAAAAATCATATTCAAAGTGACTTTCAAATTTGAATAATGACTTATTCTTACTTTATTTTTTAAATCATTTTTAAATTTTTTATAATATTTTCCAAAAATATATACTCTGATATTTAAACAATTTTTTTTTAAAAGTTTAAATTTATCTCCTTGCTTAGGAATTCCACCAACAATCCAATAAACATTTGTAAATTTTTTTATTAAACTTTCAGACGATGCATAGCTTGTAGCTTTTGAGTCATTAATTATTTGTAAATTTTTAGAATCATAAACTATTTGCTGTCTATAATCTAAGCCTTTGAATTTTTCTAAAGTATAAAACAACTTTTTTTTATTTAATTTTAAATATCTACATATATAAAAAATAAACGATAAATTTTCTTGATTGCCATCTGATTTAAAATATGGATTTTTGACTTGATTTATTTTTTTTTGAACTTTTAGATAGTCCACTTTTATTACTTTAGATAAAAAATTATATGAAATTAAATTTTTTTTAATTAAAGTATTATTATTATTAACAAAAGCTATTCCATTTTTTGATTGATTTTTAATTAATTTGAACTTTGCACTAACATAATTACTCAAAGTTTTATGCCTTTCTAAATGATCTGGTGAAATATTTAGGATAACTGAGTATTTTGATTTAAAATATTTACTGTATTCTAATTGATAAGAAGATGCTTCGATTACAAAGATTGTTGATTTATTGATCTTTTTTTCATTTAATATTGGATTACCAATATTACCTACCAATCTTGAGTCAAACTTTTGATCCAGTAGAACATTATTCAAAATTTTACAGGTTGTTGATTTTCCATTGGTTCCAGTAATTGTAATACAAACATTATTTGGATTACATTTATAAAAAACATCTAGATCTGTAATTATTTTATTTTTATTTTTACTTAAAAATTTAGAAATTTTACAATTAATAATATCTATCCCGGGGCTTATTATTATTGCATCAAATTCATAATAGTTAATTTTTTTATATTCTATTTGCCTTTTTTTAATTTCATCAAATTTACTATTAATTTTATAATCATCGTAAACATAAACTTCATTATTATTTTTTAAAAAACTATATGAGGCTAGACCACTTTTGCCCAGTCCATATATTAATATTTTTTTATTACAAAAAAAAATATCTTTTTTTTTCATTATCTTAACTTCAAGGTTGCCAAACCAATCATTGCTAAAATAATTGATATGATCCAAAATCTAATAACTACTGTTGACTCTGGCCATCCTTTTTTTTCAAAATGATGATGTATAGGAGCCATTTTAAAAACTCTTTTACCTGTCATTTTGTATGAAATTACTTGAACCATTACAGATACTGCTTCTAGTACAAATAAACCTCCAGTTATAGCTAATACTATTTCATGTTTAGTTATAATACCTATTGCTCCTAATGATCCCCCCAAAGATAAAGATCCAGTGTCTCCCATAAATATTTTTGCTGGTGGAGCATTAAACCATAAAAAACCAAGACAAGAACCAATCACTGCTCCACAAAAAATTGAAATTTCTCCAGTTCCTTCAATATAGGGAATTTGTAAATAATCTGAAAAAACAATGTTACCAGTC
>Ga0075480_10001689_pt1 | contig 14024 bp, 10 predicted proteins | sample DEB08_DNA_7_FD_81590 | JGI IMG/M metagenome (GOLD analysis project Ga0075480, IMG submission 81590) | Aqueous microbial communities from the Delaware River and Bay under freshwater to marine salinity gradient to study organic matter... | ecosystem: Environmental > Aquatic > Marine > Coastal ... | reverse complement strand
TTCCCAATTTGTTGCTAAAGGTGCATTCTGTTTACCCGTAAATTTTGAGCTATCATGTGGAAAGAAATAAAAGGGAGAGTTTAAGTTTAACTCTAAATAGGTAGATGATTTTTTACTTTGTAAAATGAATTCATCGATCTCTAAAGCATCAGGGTTTTGGGGATAATTTAATTCAAACCCATCAGAAAAATACATGGCAACTGAAGTTCCAATTTGTTTCATTAGAGATTTGCATTTTGCAGGTTTGTAAGACCCTCTTGTTCTACCTTGTGCTGGCATTAATACAGCAGTAATCGCTATAGTGATTATTCCTAAAAATAGGAGAGTTAAGAGACTATCAAGTTTCACTGGAGGGGCTCATTATATTTAAATGTCATTTTATAAAGGAAGGTCATGAGGCTGTTTTTGACTGACGAGTGGAATAGCTTTTTAGCTTCCTCTTCTGAAACCGAGCTTACATGTCCGTCTTCCCATATTACCTGATAATAGGGAGGGATATTATAGTGTTCCCAGTTTATGGCTAAGGGTTTATTTGCTTCACCAGTATATTCTTCTCCTTCATTAGGAAAAAATAGGTAAGGTGAGTTAAGGCTTATCTCCATCCAGTTTGATGTTTTTTCTGTGTAAATAAGACTTTCATCAATATAAAAGGCAGAAGGATCAGATGGATATTTATTGGTCGAACCATCTGAATAATACATTGCGACAGTAGTACCAATCTGTTTCAAACGACTTTTCATTTTGGCTATTTTATGGCCTCTATGTCTTGGAGGGCTGACAAATGCTGCAATTACGCAAAAGATGATTAATAGAAAAAGAGCTTTAAGGAATGGGTCGATATTGATCTTCATTTTATTCTCCAGGTTAAAAAAATCTCCCTCCGGAAAAACCGGAGGGAGTTCTTTCCCTTCTCCCTCCAGCTGCTTGTAGGATGAATGTTTAAGACTTCTTATGCAGCTGTCAAATTATTTTATATATTGTCATTTACTATCATATACTTTCATGTTAGTCAATAATGAGCTCTTGTTCAAGAGCCTTTTAAAAATTTTTTTGAAAAGTATTAGAGAATGCTTGGGGGCTGTGTTTTGGAGCGGGTAGAAGATGCCAAGCTGGGGCTCGGCGATCCCAGGCTTTAAGGAATGGCGTTTAACGTCCTGGGCACGCCGAGCCCCAGCTCGGCAAAAGTATTAGAGTTATTTAATTTAGATAATGTAATAAGGGCCAAGCTGGACAGGCTGTGTGAAAAACTAAATAAGAAGAGAATTTTTGACAGGATGAACAAGATCTACAGGATTGTCATTTTTAGGAAAAATTATATAAGTTACTATTAATTAAATCTTTACATAAATACCAAAACGGGCTTATTTTTTCTCTTATCTTGATTTTCATGTAAATCCTGTCTAAAAAAGACATTTTTCAGACAGTCTGTGGAGCTTGGCGATCCCAGGTTGGCCATGCCGAGCCCTAGCTCGGCAAAGCACAAGAGTGTTTGAATTGATTTATTTTATTTTGCTTTTTAGGTCGAGGATCTTTTTCTTCTCGGCATCATTCGGAGCAAGTTGACTTAACTTTTCTAGAAGACTTTTCTTCTTAGCTAAATCTGCATCGCCATTAACGATCATCGCAGAGAGTCCACGAAGAAGTAGAATTCTATTTGAGCCATCAGTTAAAGCCGTCAGCTTAATCAACTCTGAAGATTGGTCTAGTGAAGTCCATTTGGCAAGAGTTCTAACAGCTTCTTTTTGCACTGTTTCAGAACCAGACTCGTATAAAGAAACAAGACCGTTATAAGCATTGCTTCCTCCAAGTCGACTAAGAACCTGGATCATCGCTATATTGGACCTTGCACTTGAACCTTTCTTGATTTCCTTCAGAACTTGGCCGGAAACTTGTTCTTCTTTGCCAAATGCAGCAGCGACTAAAGCACCTTGAAAGCCTTTTAAGTCAGTTGAGCTTTCGCTGTTTTTCATCATTTCTACAATCTTAGAAGTTTGAGCATAAACAGCAATATTTTTTAGTGCTTTAAAAGCTTCCTTTCTTACTCCTTTGTCTTCACTTAGAGTAGCAAGTAATGCTGTGTCCGCTAAAGCCTCATTCTTTTTAGAAGACATGATAGATAAAATCAATGCTTTAACATCATTGCCAGCAGTATTGTATGCTTTAATTAAAGGAGCAGCACAATCTTTGGCTGGAATTCTGTTCAAAGCTTCAAGGCTATATTCTTTATCCTCTTTTGAACCCTTAGAAAGGTTAACTATGAGAGGATCAATTACATCTTCGACATTGGCATGAATTGCCAATTCTGAAGCAATTTTTCTTACATATTGATCTTTTGATTCCAAGGCTTTGCTGATAAGGAAGCTAGCTTTATTCGACTTTCTTTTAACAAGAGTTTTTAAAGCCTGCGCCTGAAACATAGGGTTTCCTTTCGAGAAGGAATTAACCAGTTTAGAATTTATGGATGAGTCTTTACTACTTGCCAGTAATTTTACCATAGCAAAAGAAATTCTCAGATTTTCATCACCTAAGTAGCTTATGAGATCGTCTGTAAAATCATTACCTTTAATGTCCTGTAAAGTCGAAAGACATTTTATGAAGAGGTGATCCTCTTTCTTCTTGTCGACTTGGGACATTAATTGTAAAGCATGTGATTCACCTTCGCTATCGCCTAAGTTGCGAGCATAAAGCAAATTATAAGAAACCATAAGACTACGCTTATACTGCTTCTCACCTTTAATGGCTTCTAGTAGAACTTTTGATGAATCTTCATCGGCGATTTCAGCCAAAGCTCTGACTGATGTTTTCTTGAGAATGGCATCATTGCTTTTTGAGAATTCTTCCAGAGCTTCAATTGTGCCTGAGTCATCGGTTTTAACTGAACCAATCGCTTTAATTATATGAAGACGGTTTTGTCCATAGGATTCTTTCAGAGCTTCACTTAGAACATCTGATACAGAATTACCTGAAATAAATCCGTCACTATCACCTTCTATAGAGTTGTTGATAGATAATAAAGCTTGGCAGACATGAGAGCAAAGTTTGTCATTTTGCAGATATTGACTTAAAGGCTCAATAGAAGCTGTACCGCCAATAAGCTTTAGTTCGTGAATCATGAATTGTTGAACTTCAATGCTCTTGGCTGTTTCCAGAGCAAAGAGTAAATCGAGTTCATGGCTTTTTCTATTTGAGCTCAATGCAGCTTTGTGGGTTGCATTTCTAAGAGCAATTCTACTCTTTGTATCATCACTATCTTTGGACCATTTTTGAACTCCAGAAGTGAGCGATGTGTCGGGTACTCTGGACGAACAAGATGAAAATGCCGCAATTGTGGCAGCTGAAATAAGGCTTAGAGCAGTTTTATTCATTATTCTACTCCTCCTTCCAGATTCCAGGGCCCACGCATTGGTTGGTTAATCATGCGATTGGCTTCATCATCGTTAATGAACATTTCTTTATCTGGATCAAAATGAAGAGTTCTATTTAACTGAACAGCGATAATTCCCATGTTGAGCATAGTAGTAGAACGGTGGCCATTGACTTCATTTAGCCCAAACTTCTTTCGCTCTCTAACGCATTCGTGGAATTCTTTATTTTGCTTTTCAACTTCAGGCATAGTCGCAATCATTTCTCTCAAACGAGGAATGGTTGATCTAAATCCTTTGTAAATCTTACCTTTAGGACCTTCGATGTACGGAGCATTTACCATACTGTTGTCACCATCAAGAATAACCTGAGTTCCGTCTTTGTAAGTGTAGGTGATTTTACGCCAGCTCTTAACAGCATCGTGGTGTTGAGGGTCGGTATCAACTTCAACTTTAACTGGCGTAGTATGATCTTTATCTAAGTAATATTGAACTGGGTCGATGTAGTGCATGCCCATATCACCTAAGCCACCACCATCGTAGTCCCAATAACCTCTGAAACTTTGGTGAACGCGATGTGGGTGATAAGGTTTATACGGTGCAGGGCCGAGCCAGAAATCGTAGTCGAGTTCTTTTGGAATTGGGGTCGGTTCAAGGTTGTATTTGCCGCTCCACATATCGATTTTCCAGTTAAAACCCTGGTGTTTACCGATGACGACTTTTAGAGGACCACCTAAGATTCCACTACGAACGACTTTCTTAATTTCGTTAGCGGTTACTCCAGAGCCATAAAAGTTTCCATACATTCTAAACCATGTATTGATACGGAAGATAGTCCCGTTTCTTTTGCAAGCTTCTACCACTTTACGGCCTTCACCGATGGTTCTAGTCATGGGCTTTTCACACCAGACATCTTTTCCTGCATTTGAAGCTGCAATGGCGTGTAAAGCATGCCAATGAGGTGGTGTTACCACTGAAACAATATCAATGTCATCTCTTGCAATCATTTCTCTGAAGTCGTGGTAGGTATCAACCTTCAACCCTTGGCTAGCGCAAGTTTTAACTCCTCGTTCAAGTTGCTTCTTATCGACATCACAGATAGCCAAAACTCTAGAGCCTTTGTATTTCATGTGGCTTTGAGCCATACCGCCGCTACCAATGATAGCTCTTGTTAATTCTTCACTTGGTGGGATGTAGCCTGGTCCACCTAAAACATGTCTTGGAACGATATTGAAAGTTGCAGCTGTTGCCGTGGCAGCTTTGAGAAGGGTACGGCGGCTTAACTTAGCCATGAACTTGCTCCTTGAGAATTTTGCGCTGTAAATCTATAAAAAACATTACTTTAAATAGTGTATTTGTGACCCGCGTTTTTGAAATTAGTTCAAAAATTGTCAATAATTTATCTTTGAATCAGAAATTAAGGGTGGATATCCCTTAAAAATATTTAGAAGATTATATAAAAAAAATTTGAAGGGTAAAAGATAGATCAGCTACAGATTATTGCGGGCCTTCTTTGTTTTGAATCATTTTGAAAGCAAGCATAGCTATTTATTTAAATTTACTCTCTAAAATTTTACCATTGGCATCCAACGGTGATGTTGAGGGAAGTAATTATGTACTTAACAAAAAAGATAAATGAATTTTTATGAGGTTTCTATGATCAGATTGCTATGTTTATTAATGTCAATTTTCCTGGTGTCGTGTTCTACAACTCAGTCATCAAAGCCAAATGTTGTCTTAGTTATAACAGATGACCAGGGCTATGGAGATCTTTCATGTCATGGAAACCCAATCATTAAAACTCCTGAAATGGACAAGCTATACGGAGAAAGTATCCGTCTGACAAATTATCATGTAAGTCCAACTTGTGCACCAACGCGTGGAGCTTTGATGAGTGGTCACTATACGAATAGATGTGGACCTTGGCACACCATCATGGGCCGTTCAATGCTCTTTGAAGGTGAAAAAACTTTAGGTGAAGTTTTCAAAGATAGAGGTTACGCTACGGGAATGTTTGGTAAGTGGCACCTTGGTGATAACTATCCATTTAGACCTGAAGACAGAGGATTTACAGAAGTCGTTCGCCACGGCGGTGGAGGAACAGGTCAAACTCCAGATCTTTGGGATAATGCTTACTTTGACGAAATGTACTTTCACAACAGTGTTCCAAAAAGATTTAAAGGCTACTGTTCAGACGTTTATTTCCAAGAAGCTAAAAGATTCATCAAAGAAAGCAGAGCAGATGGCAAACCTTTCTTCGCTTACATTTCAACGAATGCTCCTCACAGTCCATTTCACTGTCCAGAAAAATATTGGAAGCCTTATCAAGAAGCGCTAAAAAACAAAGGTGGTGACCGTGTAGCTATATTCTACGGAATGATCGTCAATATCGATGAGAACATCGGTAAGATGAGGAAATTCCTTGAAGAGCAAGGTGTCGCAGATAATACAATCTTTATTTTCACTACCGACAACGGTACAGCAAGTGGTGGTAACGTATTCAATAAAGGAATGAAAGGTAAGAAAGGCAGTGAGTATGATGGCGGTCATAGAGTGCCATTTTTCATTCACTGGAAAGACGGAGGATTAACAGCAGGAACTGATGTTAATAAGCTAAGCGCTCACATTGATGTTCTTCCGACATTAATCGAACTTTGCGGACTTAAGCCATTGGAAGCATCTTACAAGCCTGATGGAAAATCTATTGTTCCACTTCTAAAGAATCCTAAAGCTCAGTGGGCTGACAGAACGATAATCACAGATTCACAAAGAGTTAAAGACCCGATCAAGTGGCGTAAGTCTGCAACAATGACTCAACAGTGGCGCTTGATTAATGGTAAAGAACTTTACGATATTCAAAAAGATCCTGGTCAAAAGAACAATGTAGCTGGCAAGTTCCCGGAAGTTGTTAAAAAACTTACTGCAGACTACGATGCATGGTGGGCGGACATTTCTCCTGTATTTAAAAATGATGCTAGAATTATTGTTGGTAACTCAGCTGAGAACCCTTCTGCACTTACGGCTCACGACTGGTTGACAATTGCTGGTGGCACTCCTTGGAATCAAGGACACATTCGTAATGGTGCATTTGGCAGAGGTAACTGGGCTCTTAAAGTAGATAAAGCAGGTAAGTTCAAAATTTCTCTTCGCCGTTGGCCAAGAGAGTCAGGTAAAGCGATTCAAGTAGCTGTTCCTGCAGGAAAAGCAGTTCCAGGTTTAAAAGCATTCAGAGAGACTCCTGGTAAAGCAATGGACTTTAAGAAAGCAGGAATTGTCATCGGCAAAGTAAATAAGGAAATTTCAATTCCAGCAAATGCACAGGAGGTATCTTTTGAAGTTGACCTCAAAGAAGGTCCAGTTTACTTAGAAGGTTACTTTGTACAAGGCGATGGTAAGAAAGTTGGTTCTTACTACGCTTATGTAGAGAAGTTGTAAACCTCTCCTCAGCTTAAATTTAGCCCGAACCTTGAACTAGGTTCGGGCTTTTTTGTGCCTTTGAAAAAACTTTTTTCAAAAAAAGTGAAATTTGCAGTCATATTTATATAACATATGCGATATATATTTATGATTGTTGTATGCAAAAAGGTGTAGAGAGATGAAAAAGTTTACATTAATAGAACTCTTAGTAGTTATCGCCATTATAGGCATTTTAGCTACTTTGCTTTTACCAAGTTTAAGTCGTGCAAGAGAGGCGACGAGGAGGGCAGTATGTCTTTCAAACTTAAAGCAAGTTGGACTTGCTTTAACCATCTATATCGATGATGGAGAATCGACACTTCCAGGTCCTTTATATAGTTTAGTGAAGGCATCCTATACAAAGAACTCTAAGACTTTATCAAAGTATACAGCTGAGGTATTAGGTTTCCCGGCTCCAACAAATACTTCAGTGGATGAGGAACATAGAAATACTATGTTTATGTGTCCATCTTTTACTGAATCTGTAGCAGGAGTAGGCGCTGCAGACACTGTTCAGTTTAGTACCTTTGGCCGTGATCCAGAAACGAACTTAAGATATTTTGGTTATCCTAGTACCGGAGATGAACCAACATCAATTGGACAAGTTGAAGATCCAACTGGTACTGTTTCAGTTAAAGAAGTTGATAACTATTACTGGCCTGGTTCATACAGCGGTGCTGTTTCAAAAGATATTCGTCATGGACTTAAAGGAAGTAAAGCAATAAGAAATGCTTTGTACTTTGATGGTCATGCAAAAGGCAAATACGAGAGTATAACACCTTAAAGTTTGCATCTGCTTCCCCGAAAACATAATAGTAAATTTATAAGGTTTTTTCGGGGATAGACAGATGAAGAGTATAAAACTCAAATTTACGCTAATAGAACTTCTAGTAGTTATCGCCATAATTGGCATTCTTGCATCTATGCTTTTACCTTCCTTAGCCGAAGCCAGGAAAAAAGCCCGAATTGCAGTCGAAGTGAATAATCGTAAACAGTTATATACTGCTACTACGATGTATGCCGACAATAACAATGATTATTATCCATATAGAGGGGCAACATCAAGCTGGCTTCATACTCTTCGTCAAAGTACAAGTTCTCCTAATTTGAACATCATTCTTTTAGAAGCCTACATTGGGCAGGGTGCAAAGATTCGTGAGACAATGTTTTTTTGTGATAGTCAGTTATATGAAGTAAGAGGGCCAGATAATCCATACTATGCGAACTACACTAATAATCATACAAGCTATAGCAGTAATCAAGGTAACGTAAATTACTATGTCATCCCTCCAGATTCGGGAACTTTGCTGGATTCAAGCTTTTATAACACTTCTACAACATCACAGTCAAATACAGATAATGCTTTATGGTCATGTATGATTCTCAATAAGCCTGGGGAATATTGGCTGGCTCACGACGCTGGCCAAACTGAATATGGACCTCAAGGAGCGAGCACTGTGTTTGTAGATGGCGGAGCTCAGTGGGTTAGAAAGTCCTCTTTTGAAATGATTTTTATTGGTGGTAGCAGTTACCAGAATTTTATACCGAAACGCTAGCTTGATCTTCAGCTAGAACTTGATCCATAAGTTTTTCTATTTTGTCAGTGAATGCTAACCATGGCCCTGCGGATTGTAGAAAGAGTTGATCACTCATAGCTTCAGCCTGTGCTTTATCGTAAGCTTTGTCTTGCATTTGATTTCCAATAACGGAGCCAATTTTTAGACCAATCCAACCTGTGACGAGAATAAAAATAAAGAATAGAATGACATTGAAGTCGTCACTTGATACTGCATAAGCCATACAGATTCCAAAACCAAGAGCGCCACCGGCTATTGCGCCACCATAGTATCCTTTGTCTGGTAGTTTTTGTATTGCTGTTTCTTTACTTTTGAATGATGCATTTTCGCCTGACCCGCTAGTATTAAGAGCCATGAACTTTAGATTTTGCCCATCGATATTTTTTTGGTCCCAGCCCACAACAATTTCAAATTTACCTGTGAATGAATCGTTGCTAATGTTGTAAACTAAATTGCCATTTTCTTGCTTATGAAAATCAACTGAAAAGCTTTCTTGAGGAAAGGTTTCACTGACGACACTTTTGAACCTTTCATTTGTTTTGTTGGCAAACATTTTAGCTTCATCTAAATCTGAGATAGAAAGTTGAATGTTCTTTCTGAATGTCATTTGTGGATTGATCATAAAATTACCCCAAAATTATCCCCTAGTTTGTGAGACTTAGATTTAAACATTATCGCAAAAATACCTGAGTTATTCAAGGTTGTAATGACCTAAAGCGGAATGCTTAAACGATTATGCTTTCTTAGAAAAGCCTTCTTTGTTGTATGAGTATTCTAGATAGTTTGTTAGCTCATCATACAGATGAGTGATATTGACTGGTTTTGGAATAAAAGCTTCAAAAAGGTTTTTAAATGAGTCTGTATTTTCATCAACTAAAGTTGCTGAGATAGCTATGATTGGAATATCTTTTGTTGATGTTTGAGATTTAATAGTTTCTGCAGCTTGGAAACCATTAATCTTTGGCATTTGAAGATCCATAAGAATGATTTTCGGTTCAATATTTTGGAGCTTTTTAATAGCATCTTCTCCATTCTTTGAGAGAATGACTTCGACATTTCGATCTTTCAAAATTTTCTCAAGGAAAATGAGGTTACTTTCATTGTCATCGACAAGTAAGACTTTGTTTTGTTGAAAGTTTAAGAAATCTAGGCTGAGGTCGGTATTTTCTTTAAAAGGAAGGTCGAAACTAGAAACTTCCATTTTTGGGAAATTGATTTCAAACGTTGAACCTTGATGTAAAGAACTTTCGACTCTCATTGTACCTCCCATAAGAGTTACCAACTTTTTACATATTGAAAGACCAAGTCCTGTTCCCTGGTAAAGTTTATCACCTTGATTCTTAGACTGAATAAATTCTTTAAATACATCTTCTTGTTCATCAGCTGCTATACCAATACCAGAGTCCTGAACTTGAATACTCACTGAAATGTATTTTTTTAGATCATCACCATATTCCCATTTTGAAACAATTTTGACAAAACCCTTATCGGTAAACTTTATCGCATTTCCGACCAAGTTTATCATGATCTGACGAATCCTATTTTCATCTGCAATAATCAACTTTGGGAAATCTTCTGGAATTGTATAATCTAAAGTTAGTTTCTTCTTGTTAGCTTCGTTTTTTAAGATGGTGCATGTATCTGCAAAAATTGCATTTAGAGAGGCTTTCGTTAAGACAATATGAAACTTTCCAGATTCTAATTTTGAAACGTCAAGAATATCATTTATAATCGAAAGAAGCGTTTTTCCTGAGGTCATTATGGAGCTCAAGAACTGTTTCTTTTCTTCATCTGTCTCCATTTCTTGCATAATCTGAGAAAAGCCTAAAATGGCATTCATGGGAGTTCGTATTTCATGACTCATATTAGCAAGAAATGCAGTTTTCGCCTGGTTAGCAGCTTCAGCAGCATCTTTTGCTTCTTCGAGTTCTTCTGTTCTTTCTTTAACGAGGTTTTCTAAATCCGTTCTAAAATGCATAACTTCATCAATCATGGCATTGAAGCTAGTGGATAGTTCTCCAATTTCATCATCCCGATGGATTTGAGTTCTGATATTACTTTCGCCCTTTGAAAACTTATTCATTGCTGAGTTAAGCTCTTCTATTGGAGAAGTTAGGCTATTTGAGAAACGAAAGCCAAAGAACATTACAATTATCGCGACAAGAGAAGAAGAGATGATAATGCCATAGAGAATCTTATTGAACTCCTTCAGGACTTCAGTTCTTTTTTGAATGACGACTAAAGTTTTCTCCATGTGACTGTGGCTGCTCCCAATGTATTCGCTCTCATCTAAGTAAGTAGTAAACTTTAAAGGATTTTCTTTTAAAGTCTTAAGATCTTCCAGAGAAGCTTTCTGGAGTATTTTATCTTTATCAGGGTGAGCGAGGAAGAGTTCTTTTTCATTTAAAAGATAAGCAAAGCCAGTGTCATTTAACTTTACGTGGTTTACAATATTTTGAATGGATGCCATGTTTAACTGAGCTGAAACTATAGCAATGAGATTGCCTTGACCATCTAATACTGATGCGGTAAATGAGGTTATATATCTTAGAGGATCAGGTAAGAAGTAGGCATTTGATGTTTGAGGTGTTTTGGTGCTAATAGTATCTGCAAAAAAGTCACGGTATTTCCAACCGGAATTATAATTGTAGTCGGTACTTACAATTACTCCACCCTCTTTGTTTAAGAGTGTGATGTCATCATATGTACTGAATAAGGACTTTAGTTTTATGAGTTCTTTTCTGAGAGTTTTATCATCCTGAATATTATTTTTAATCAGGTCGTTTTGAGAAATGACATTTATATTTTTTAAGGCATTATCATAGACAGTTTGGATATTGAAAAGTGTCTCTCGTGCAAGATTTTGACAACTTTCATGATGTTTGGCAATTGTAGCTTCTCTGGCAAAATAGATACCGACAATTGTACTTGTGAAGATTCCAAGGAGAGTTAAACCTAGAAAATAGGTAAGAGTTCTTTTCTTAATCTTCTTTTTCATTAGAATTATTCTTCTTAGGTGAACTCAGTTTGGCAAAGACTTTTTGAATGATGGCATTTGAATCTTTGCTTTTAAGGTAAAAAACTCCTCTTTTACGGGTCTCTTCAGGAATGTTAATGAGTTTATTATTCTTTACTTTTTCATCCATAAACTCCTCAGAACCTTTTATACCGTTGGCATAATAGAATTCATTTGAAAAAGCAGCAGCATTTTCTGGTTTACTTAGGAAATTTAGAAGTTTATAAGCGTTGTCTATGTTTGGTGCATTTTGTACAAGACAGATACTTTCACTCCAGGCGTTGTAGTTTCCTCTATTAAAAATGAACTCTACATTTTCATTTTCTTCCATGTATCCTATTGCGTCACCACTGTATGTTTGAACGATCCATTTTGAGCCTTCAACCAGTTTGTCTAGGTTTGTAAATGTCTCATCAAACTCAGGGTCATTAAGAACAATTTCATTCACTAGTTTATCTAGCTTAGCTTCGATGTCTGATCCTACATCCGAGTTTATATCATGACCCATTGAAACCAGAAGATCGAGAAATAGGTCGAAGTGGTCATCTAGAAGAGAAATTTTGCCTTTATAAGAAGGATCGCTCAAAAAGCTGTAGTCAGAATATTCCTTTTTGATTTTACTCTTGTCGAAAGCAAAACCCGTTATTCCGAAAGAGTAGGGGACTCCAGTTTCCTCAAACTCTTGGAAGTGTTCAACATACAGAGAAGTGTTTTTAAGCTTACTTTTATCAAGTTTAGAAATGAGTTTCATGGAGACATATTGGCTTTTAGCAATATGAGAATCTGCTACAATAAGGTCGGAGAATCCAGGGTTCGATTGAAGTCTACCAAACATTTCATCAAGGTTTTCGAACTCTTTGAGAATGACTTTTATGCCTGTTTCAGCTTCGAACTTTTTAAGGACTTCTAAATTGGTGTATTCTTTCCAATTATAAAGTATGACTTCTTTGGAAGTATTTACTTGTTTAGTGGCAGCTTGCTTATTATCCTTACAGGAACAAAATAGCCCCATAAAAAGTATAAATAAGCATAGTGCTTTAGTACGCATGTTCCCGCTCCAACAAATTCACATAATATTATTATTTGTTAAAACGAGAACAGATTCAAGATTTTTGGATGATTATTGGGCAGGAACTTGGAAGATTTTATCGTCAACTTTTTGATCGAGTTTAAAATCGTTAATGGTAACTTCCATGTTAATCGGTCCCATCGACTGAGTCATTTTTGAAGGGTAGATAAAACCTTTTTCATGTGTAGTGAACTTAGTGTATACAGTCGTAGTTTTCATTTTGCCCATTGGAGAAGGGACAATTCTTTCTTCTCCTTTAACCATATATGTTTTGACATCGACAAATTCATATACAGGATCTATACCTTCTTTAGAAGATTTGATTTTAAAACATTTAGTTCCTTTGAAATCCACTTCACCTACAAGTTCAATTTTGTCGTAGAATCTTTCTGGATTGAAAGAAAAAGGGATAGTTTCAGCAATTAATCCAAGCTTTTCAGGTCCTTTGAGCATTCTTAAACCCATTGCTAGGTTTTCTGACCATGCATCTTTGCCATTATAAGCTTGAACTTCATTCATCTGAGCGGTTTGAGATTCGATGCGAATTTTATCGTCTTTTAAGGTAACAGTAATTTTACCTTTGATGCCCATATTTTGAATAGTCAGGTCAGCTTTTTGAACTATAGACTTAACGCCTTTTAGCTTTTCCACTTTGAGGGCTTTACCCGCTTTGTCGAGTACCTCTTTTACATCATCTTTCATTTCAGCTGTTACAACAGGCTGAGCCTCTTTGGATGAACAAGAAAATAATAAAAGTAAAAGAACAGAGAGAACTTGCATATGTGGCTCCTTAATTAGAATTGATATATTTAATAGCTTTTTCGATAAAGATATCTTTGCCCTCTGACAATGATTTTTGAGAGTGTGAAACTTTAAGGTCTGGGATTGCCCCAATACCTTCAATATTTTTTCCATCTATGGTCTTAAAGTCAGCTACTGGATACTGAAAAATACTGCCATCTTTAAGAGTGACCATAACAGATGGGAGAGCCATACCAGCAGTTGTTTCGCCGATTATATATGCAGATTTCACAGCTTGTGTTCCTGCGGCCAAAATTTCAGAAGTAGAAGCTGAAGTCTTATTAACTAAGATAACAACTTTACCTTTGTATGGTTTGGGCTGCTTGAATACAGGAAATTTTAAAGTCATGTCGCGGCCTTTTTGAGTGCCCAGATTATAATTCTCTTGGCAAAACTCTTTGACGATTGCGGGAGCCATCATGGCAACGCCACCAGGATTATTACGAATGTCTATAATGATTCCTGAGCAACCTTTGTCTCTGAATTCTTTAATGGCTTTTATTGTAGCTTTAGCGGGATTTACCAAGAAAATAGAGAAACGAATATAACCTATATTTCCAGGTAGAATCTTTTTCTCAAACTCAGCAGCATCTTTTATAAAGCCTAGCTTTTCGTACGTGCCTTTGAATGAAGCAAGTTCCCAGCTTATTGGCTCCTCTTTTCCTTCTAAAGTAACTGTGATCTTTCTTTTAGGGTAATGAAGAAGCATTTGTCTCATCCTATAGAAAGCCATAGTTTTTTCT
>Ga0075480_10001685_pt1 | contig 14028 bp, 19 predicted proteins | sample DEB08_DNA_7_FD_81590 | JGI IMG/M metagenome (GOLD analysis project Ga0075480, IMG submission 81590) | Aqueous microbial communities from the Delaware River and Bay under freshwater to marine salinity gradient to study organic matter... | ecosystem: Environmental > Aquatic > Marine > Coastal ... | reverse complement strand
TGAACCATTGCGTTTTTGGACTTTCATCATATTTATATTACTATTTTATATTTATCTGTTTAAATAATTGTTTTTTTTAATTCAATTATTCTATTATAATTTATTGTACTTATTTTATATTTATAGTTATTGTAAATATAATTTATAATTTTCAAATTTTTATTTTTCAAACAATATTCAACTGCTGCATTTATCTGTAAATAATATACATTTCTATTATCACTTTCTAATAAAAACTTAACTATATTTAAATTATCACATTCACATGCTAATAATAAATAAGATCTATTTACTCTTCCAAAATGAAATATATCGAATTCTTCAACTATATTACTATCTGTTAAATAAAAACGATTAAATAATACATTTTTATATCTTTCATATTCTAATAATAAATACAATACATCTGGTCTATCACATAATATTAATGTTGATATGTCTCGATATACTAAATCGTATTTTTTATTTAAAAACCATTCGAATGTTTCAATATTAGAATACTTCAATAATAAATATTTATTGTTTTCACTATCACATATATTTTGTGGTAATACACCTTCATAGTTTTGGATAATATCGTTAAATACACTATCGACAAATTTTAATCTATAACTTAATATTGGTGAATTAATATTTATAGCGTATTTTAAAATATTTTCAATTATTTCATATGGTAATAAATTTATCATATTGATATTACATATATATAATTTGATATTTATGTTTAAATAAATACTAATACAAAAAATAATGATCGATAAAGAAATATTAGAAATGTTAGAAGTTTATATTCGAATCCAAAATATTCAATTGTTAAAATATATTGCACAATGTGAAGATTGGGATTTTAAAGATTTATGTAAAACTTATTTATAATTTTATCTATATTTATAACTTTCAACACTATCTTCCCTTTTCATAAAATACATTAATATACATACTAATATTATTAAACTTAATATACATAATATGACTTCTGGTCTCATTAAAAATTCTATTCCATCTTCAAGTTTTTCTGCTGTATCTTCTAAAATATCTTCTGTAACATCTACGACTTTTTTTGTAATATTTGGCATTATATTATAATATTTATATTATTTATTCAATAAACCGTCTAAATCATTAAACAATTTTAATTTATCAAGTATCTTTTCACCTTCCATCTTTTTTTCAACCTTTTTTTGTGGTAATGGTTTTTTGTCAATTTCTAAATCTTTAACAACATCATGGTTTTCTCTAGGTTTACGTATTTTAAACATTTCACCATTTTTAATATTTGTTAATATTAATGTAGTTTTATCTCTTAATAATGGTATAGTATAATCTATATCATGTGTTAATATACATATACTCATATATAAATATGGTAATCTTTTATTACGTTTTCTTGTAGTAAAGTCATCCAAATATAATATATATAATGCTTTAATATGTCGTTTTTTTTCTATATTTACATTTTTACATTGTAAATGTATTAATTCCCAAATTATCCATACTAAATCACTTTGAAATTTAGGTTGAACATCAACTACACGTGCATCTATATGCCAACTATTATTTGCTTTTAAGTTACGTTTTTCCCATTCAAAAACCCAAAATATCCAATATAAACACATATCATAATTATTATTTTTAAGATAAGTATATATTTCATTCATAACTAATTTTAATTCTTCTGGTTCATTAAAATGTATAAAATCATTGTTTAAAAGATAAACATTAGCAACAAATCTTTTTTGTATATTTTCAAAATCAAAATCAGTATCTTTTAATTTTGGATATTTATCATATTTTTTTGTTTTATTTGACATACATAATATTGTAACAACACTAAAAAAAATATTTCTTATTTTATCATTGTTTCTACATTCTAATATACCATATCTATCATTTTTATCTATGCTTTTATAAATATTATATATTGTTTTATTTTTTTTGTATAAATATAATATTAAGTTAGGATTATTAATACTAATGGTATTACAAGTATAAATTAATAATCTTTGCCATATATCAAATGTATATCCAGAACATAAACATTCTGTCAACCAATTACAAGCATTTTCTATTTTACCATTGTCTATACTTTTAAATAATGTTGATATTACATCTGTTTTTTTGTATCCACTAAATGTAGATTTTTTAAAACTTTCCATTAATCTATTATCTATAATAGTGTATTTACTATCCATAAATACAAAAAATAAAATAATATTAATAAATATACATGAAGTTAATATATTTTTTATTTGTTATACTTGGAATTATATTGTATATTTTAATTAATCATATAAATACATTTTCAATAGGTAATCCATATACATACAATCCATCAGCAGATACACCAATAACTCAAGAATTAGAAAATTATCGTGGTAGAGTATGGAATACAATAGAAGAAATGCAAGATGAATTTGCAAGAGATGGTGTTGATTTTGGTTTAATAGAAGATCCCACAAATGATATAGATTTTATACCTGAATCAAATACATCACCCCTAACTATTAGTACTAATAATGGTGATATAAATTTTAATGTTGTAAATACTATTGGTCATGTAAATACTAGAGTAGGTTCTGAAATAGGATGTGAAAAAAGAGTAGTAATTTCAAAAGGTTCTAGTGATGGTATAACATTAGAAGATACAGATACTAATATAAGTGATACAGAATTTGCTATAAAATTAAAAAAATATTTGGGTACTGAACATGTTGAAGGTCATAGTTGTGTATTTAGAATAGATGTTGATATATATACTGGGAGACAAAGAATTGATACATGTACTAGATATTTATATTTATCATATAGTATAAATATAGAGAGTGAAGAAGATATATTTGAAATGTTTACTATGAATAGAATTCAAAGTGCAGAAGAAAATTTATCTGAAATACATATACCTTTTATTTATTTAATATTTTGTCAATTAAATATAAGAAATTTAAATATTCCAGATAGATTTCAAACTTTTTTTGTAGGGCAAGAATTGGTGGCATTTGAAGTATCATCTGTTGGTAATGTAACAAGTATGAATATATTTCATTTACCATTATTTAATCAATTATTATTAAATTTAAGTGATCATTTTCCAGAAGTTTTATATCCGATAGAAGTAGAAATATTTACTGATTTAACACCTTTAACTCCAGAAGAAATAGAGTTAATAACAAATGAAGATATGGATATAAATACTATGAAAAAATATGTAAAACATTTAAGAAAATTAGTGAATGATGAAAATATACTTATTGCTATTAAAATTAGAGTGTTAATATTTTTAGATTGGGATACACAATTTATTATAGATGGTTCTAATATTGGTGTATTTGATTTTGATAAAACTTTATTTAAACAAGGTTTTATTGATATTACACTAGAATCTTATAATACTTTAAGTAATGAAGATATGAATTCACTATTAAGTAGTTTATTTGAAGGATTGGTAAATGATATAATATTTCAAATATTTGGTTCATTAACTATACAAGATTTAATGCAAATTACATGTAATATTCTTGAAATATATCAAAATATGATTAGTATAAGGATTATGAGTTTAGAAAATATTAATGCATTTTTTAAAATGTTATTATATAATATAAAATATAGATATTCACAATTACAATATGATGATGGAACATTTTATATTTGGACAACTACAACACAACATATACCATTTTTAACACCACAATTTATACAATTACAAAATTTATTATTTGGTGATAGTGATCTAATGCCAGATATTACAGTAGAAACAGAATGTCCACCAGTAATTATTGTAACAAGCGATGTTGATGATGATGATGATGATTTATGTGAACCTGAACCAGAACCTGATACTGCTGAATGTATATCTACTTGTTCTTCTTGTCAAGAATCTTAATCAAAATTATAAATCTTTACAAAAAATAAAATAATATTTAGAATTAAATTTAAATAAATAATTTTAAATTATAGTGATACCTCCGGTTCAGGTTCGACTTCTACACTATTCTCTAAATTGTTTGTTGAACCAAAACCACCTTCACCACGACTCGTATCACTTAAACCGTTAACAAGTTCAAATGTTAATGGTGATAAATCTCCTGAACAAATCTGAAATAGTCGTGTTCCCTTTTCTACTAGAAAATCTTCACTTTTAATATTATCAACAAATGCCATAATATTACCTCTGTATCCAGCATCAATAATACCAACACTATTTGCTAACCTTAATGGTGTTTTTACAATAGATGATCGTGGATAAAGATAATATGATACATTATTACGATTATCTTTAAGTGCTTCACATCTAATTTCTAAATCAATTTTAACAGTTTCACCACTTTTTACTAAAATATCTTTTGGACAAAATAGGTCTAGACCACTATCACCTGGATGATAATTTGTATGACCATTGTATTTTTCTTGTAGTTCAACATTATCGGTTTTAATAAGTAGATGCATTGTCATTTTAATAATATTATTTGTAAATCTTTAATATATTTTTCAAATTTAAATTATGCAAATTTTATTTAATCTTATATAATATACAATGGATGTTTTATATACGTTAAATTTTATAGCATTTATAGTTTACTATATATTAAGTGGCACTTTATTCGATAAAAATAATAGTTTATGGTATTGGTTATATTGTGTTGGTTTATTTGTATCATTGATGATTTTATCTTTTGTAGTTAAAAGAAATGGGGGTCCATATACAAAGTTAGTTTTATTTATAATTTTAATAATTTTTGGAACAGTTGTTCAAACATGGAATATGAAAAATTTACAAGATAAAGGCAATGATGATAGTATTAAAGATCATAAATATAAAACAAATTGGTCTACAGGTTTATTTATTTTTGCTGGTATAGTTGCTGGTGCATTAAATTATTCAAGTTGCGATGGTAGTGGTGAAATATTATGTAGTGCAAATAATATTATGATATTTATTATAGCAAATATATCAGTATATGGATTAATTAATTTACTAAAAAATTTAGGAGCATTAAATAAAGATAAATTTAATAGTGATAGTGTTATACTACATGTAGGTATTTTAACATTATGGCAAATATATTTATTTTTCTTAGCAGATGGTTTCCGTGATAGTGAAATGTTATACAATATTAAAGAACATATTACAAGGGGGGGTGGTTATGGTCATAAAACAATGTATCAATTATTTTCATTTTTAAGTATATTTGTAATTATAGCATTTATTATTAGTAATGAAGTATTAATTAAAAATTGTACAACAGATAAGTTAAAAAGTTTTGAAAATACAAAAAATTCAATAAATAGCATTACTTGGAATATGGTAGGAACAATGATTACTACGATGATTATTATATTTATATTAAGTTATTAATATAAAGACAATTTAAATAATAATATAAATGAATATTGAAACCTTTGCCAATTATGTTTCTATTTTTGGAACCATATGTGGATTATTTTCAAGAGTTCCACAAGTTTATAAAACTTATAAATCACAAAGTGCTAATGATTTATCATCACAAACAATGATGATTAATATTACAGCAAATAGTTGTTTTTTATTTTATAGTATTGTTCACGAACAATATCCTATTATGCTAAATTGTACATCTGTAATTACATTAGAAAGTTCACTAGTTTATATGAAACATAAATTTGGTAAAATGAAAAAAAGTAGTAGTCAAACAAGTTTAGTAGATATGGTTTCAGATGAAGAAAGTTAATTTTCTAATAAATATTTATATACAATATTTCTAATAATATCTAAATCTAAACTCATATCAATTATCATACAATCACTATAATTTATACCATTTTCAGATTCGTGTTCGGAGTTTATTATATGATCCATATAATTATCTGGATAACAAGTTTTTAATCTTTCAATTTGTATATCTTTTGGTAATGTTAATACAATTATTTTATAACCATTTTTTATACATAAATCATGTTCATTTTGATATCTTAAATCATCAATGACAACTTTATCATAATTTTTACCTAAATTTATTGTATATTTTGCCCATATATCACTATCTATTTCTCTCATTTTGGTTCCAATACTTGTTAAAAGTGTTCTATTTTTATACTGCATATTGAATAAATCTTTAGCAATATCTTTAACTTTTTGTCCAAATGATAATATTTCATAACTATTATCAAATTCTTTAATAATATTTGCTAATGTTGTTTTACCATAACACATTTTTCCATGGATAGCAATTTTCATTTTTATATTATTAATGATAACTTTTTATATCTTTTAATTATCAAAAAATTGAAATATTCTAAATGGATGTTCATGAGTTATATATTGTAATTTTCTTTTAAGATGTGTTTGTAAACCAACAAATAATAAACCAGATGTTATACTTATAACTGTATCTATACTTTTTATATTTTTAACATGTATTAATGGATTAAGTATAGTTAATATAGTATTATTTAAATAATACCAAATGATAGCAATAGTTATAATATGAATTATAATTTCAAATAATATTTCCCAATTATCTTCATCTTTATGTAAATCTGTAAAAGCATGATCAATTAATGGTCCTAAAAATATAAGTAGTGAACCATAAATAAATGCTACTAATATAATCTTTAATATATCAAATATGAACATATCTATATGTTTATACTATATTTTTTATTTATAGTAAATAATAAAATTGAATATTTATAATGGAAAAGATGACTTTGCCAATTATTGTTTCTAATAAAATATCTAAAGAAAAATGGTTATCACAAAATATAAATTTTTCATCATTTGATAATAAATATTTAATGATGATATTATCTAATTATATGAAAATATGGATAGATTCAAACACTGATTTAGATAGGTTCGTAGATGATGATATATTTTATGATAAGTTTGTAGAATTTATTTATAGTGAATATGTATTACCATTACAAACGTATCCATATGATTATTTAGAAGATGAATATTATGAACATTATAATATGACTTATAGTGATGATATAAATGATATATTTATATATTTTAAAGATTATACACAAAAATTTGGTTCACAATTATTTTATGGAAAAGATGATACTAGTTTTCCATTATTACAATTTGTTTATGATGTTTGTGATTATAAAGATCCTTATAATGATGAAAAAGATGAAAATATGTTAGAAGATGCTCCAGATATTGATATGACAATGGATGATGATTAATATATTTGTTATATTATATGTTAACTGGAGGAATGGTTGGTGGTTCTTACAAATTCAGTGATTTATTAAAGAATAATAAATCAAAAACAAAGAAACGTAGTAAAAAACTTAAAGGTGATCCGTCTGTATTAGGGTATCCAGCAAGAAAATCAAACTTAAATATAATAATGAAAGGATCTGATGGAAATTTGTATAAAAATAAACTGTATAAGAAAACTAAGAAGTGGTTTAGAATTAATTCTAAAAATAAAAAAAAGAAATAAATTTAATTTATATGTTTTGAATATAATCCATATTTATTACCTAGTTCATCTAATAATTTAGCACTATACCAACCTAATATAGAACCTATTGTATCGCCAATCATATTATTTAATGTATCACTATAATTTTTACCACCTGGCCAATATGGAAACATATTTATCATTTTCATACCAAACTTAGTATTTTCTATTATTTCAAATAATATATGTATTATAATCCAATTTTTTATACTTATACCGAAAAAATATGCTACTATACCAGTAGCAAAATGTAAATATGTATATTGATCTAAAAATTTATTACCCATATATATTTATATTATTATTTAAATCCTTTTGTAAAATAAACAATAAGGTTTTTGTTGCATCATATCACTAAAATCTATATCAAATACATTACTATCATTAAATACTTTCCATTTATTATCATTTGTATTATTTACATTTGTATTATTTACATTTGTATTATTTACATTTGTATTATTTACATTTGTATTACAAATTGCATAATAATGACCACCATTTAATGAACCACTTTGAACACTCATACTACATAATTTATAAGTCATACTTTGTTCAGCATAATTCATACAAAATTTATTCATATTTAATAAAATAGGAAATCCAATGTGTCGGTCTATTTTTTTTAGGTTACTATCATATCTTTTTATTTGAATGATTAAAATATCACTTAAATTCCAAAATACAATCTTTTTTTCTGGATTTACATTTTCTTTACATTTATCACATTTCCAACTATTATCACTATCTAATGTTTCAACACTTGTATAATGTGATAACATATCATAAATGGTTTCAAAATGTGGTTTCATATGTAAAGTTATGATTTGTATTGGATCATGATTTCTTGTTGAATAATCACATTTTGGACAACTTGTTATACTTAATAATTGAGAATAAGTTGATTGTATTAAATATGAATATTCATTTTCAAAAAATTTTTTCCAATAATCTATACTATCAACTGCTATACGATCTAAATTGTTTTTTATATCACCTTGAATACTTAATTTAATTTTATATTTTAAACATTTATGTAATAAATCAAATAATATTGTTATAAATTCACCAGCATCATTTTGTTCAAATCCAACAAATGTATATTCGCTCCTACTTATATTTTGTGCAAATGATTTATAAAAATTGATAGGATTTACACATTTTGTATCATTTTCTATTATAAAACTTTTTTGTAATCTTAACCATTCTCTCATTAAACCGAATTCATTGCGTTTTTCAGTTTTAATACAATTTTGTATAAAGTCATCATCGTCTAAACTTAATAATCCAGTATAACGAATACATTGAATTATAGAATTCATATAACATGTATTACCAAGATTTTTTAATCCATAATCCATATTACTAATATTTTAATATAATAGTTTTAAATACTTAAAAAAAATATATAATATAATTTATAAATGAGCACATTAGATATATCTGATATACAAGAAAATAATTTACCTAATATTACTGTAAATGTTGAAGATGTTCCAACAGATGAACCAGAAGATGAACCTGATCCTGAACCAGATATAGCAGAACCTGAACCTGATCCTGAACCAGATATAGCAGAACCTGAACCTGAACCTGAACCAGAGATAGCAGAACCTGAACCTGAACCAGAGATAGCAGAACCTGAACCTGAACCTGAACCTGAACCTGAACCAGAGATAGCAGAACCTGAACCTGAACCTGAACCTGAACCTGAACCAGAGATAGCAGAACCTGAACTTGAACCAGCAGATGAACCAGAAGCAGATGAACCAGCAGATGAACCAGCAGATGAATCAGAAGATGAACCAGAAGATGAATCAGAAGATGAACCAGATGATTTTGATGAATATTTAAAATCAATTGGTTTAGAAAAGTTTATAAATAAATTTAAAGAAAATGGTTACGATTCAGTAGAAAGTTTAAAAAAAATAAATATATCAGATATAAGAAAAATATCAAAAAATCTTCATCAGTTAAGGTATATAAAAAGAAAATTAAACATTTTTTTTTAATTAGAGTATGCTAATCCACCCATGCCACTCATAATTCTTAATACATTGTAATTTACAGCATAGATATTCAAACTTGTAGAGTTTTCTGATATTAATATAGCATTATCTATTCTTGAAAAATTACATGTTCCACTTGGTTGATGTTCCTCTGGTTTTAATGCAAAACTGTAAACAGCAATACTATTATTTGCTCCACCAGTGCCATTAGATGCATTTATACCACCAAAACCAGTATGATGTTGCCATACTTGTAATTTGGTAAAATATTCCAAATATCTTGGAGCAAATCTTTGATGACCATTTAGTTCTAAATGATATAGATTTTCATCTAATTCAATTGGTGTGCTAATACTTGGACTTACTGGTTGACCAGTCCAAATTAATTCTTTTACAGGGTGATTAAAATTAAGATTATGCATAATCTTATCATTTGAATTTATATATTGAATTTGTTCAATTAAATATTCGTGCGATACTTGGGCGAATCTGCGACGTTCATCTGTATCAAGATAAATATAATCAACCCATAAATTTAATTGACCAATAGTTATATTTGTACTGCTCGCAAACTTAGTAATAATTTTAACTTCATGATATTGTAAAGCAATAAGTGGTAGTGCAAGACCAGGATTACGACAAAACCAGAAAAATAATGGGATAAATATAGGTACGTTTAAACTAGTAATTGCACTACCACTTATACCACCAAATCCACTCATATTTTGAAATCTTGTTCCTTCTACTAGGTCTGGATCTGCAAAATTACCCATAAAACCAGTATCATTTGGTTCAGTTAATTCTGCCCATGTTTCCATCCAATGACCATAATGTTTATCAATCTCTTGACCTCCAATTTCTAAAATTACATTATCAATTATAGCACTACCAAGATTATGTACTTTATTTGTGCTATCTAATTCAACACATTCAATATAAACTTTATGTATTAAATCACCATTACGACTTACAGTACAAGTTGCTGTATTACCCATATCAGCAGTTCCTGCCCAAGTTTGCTGAATTGCTTCCATTGAAAAGTTAGTGTGTCTGCGGTAAACTACTTTAAAAAAAGTAATTTGAGGGTTACCAGTAAGGTAAATATCTTGAGCACCATAAGCAACAAGTTGCATTAATCCTCCTCCCATTATTATATTATAAGATATATTTTTTTTATTTTGAAATATACTTATAAAAATTATTTTATTAAAGAAATATTATTAATAAAATTACTTAGTTAGAATATGCTAGACCTCCCATACCACTCATAATACGGAGAACATTGTAGTTAACAGCATAAATAGTCCAAGCACTAGCAGATTTATCAAAACCAGTAGAAGTACATTTTAATTCTGCATTATCAATTCTAGAGAAATTACAAGTTCCACTAGGTTGGTGCTCTTCAGGTTTAAGGGCAAATGAGTATACAAAAATACTATCAAATACACTACTGTAATCTGCAGCAGTGTCTACACCGCCATGACCACTGTGATAATCATATACTTGTTGGCGTGTAAAATAAGTAGTAGGTCTTGCTGCAAATCTATCATGACCATTTAACTTAAGTTGCCAGGTAGTTGTAGATAATATTGCACTTGCATTTTGTAATAGTTGAGCATGAGCAATAGAACCTGCAGCAGTGCTAGCATTACACCATACTAATTCTTTAACAGGATGATTAAAGTTGAGACGTTGATTTGCTTCAGTCATTTGCTGATATTGTAATTGTTCAATTAAATATTCATGTGATACTTGGGCAAATCTACGACGTTCATCAGTATCAAGATAAATGTAATCAACCCATAAGTTTTGTGTGCACCCAGCAGAAATAGATGTTTGAGAACCATGTTCTAATACAAGTTTAACTTCGTGATATTGAAGGGCAATGAGAGGTAGTGCAAGACCAGGATTACGGCAAAACCAGAAAGGTAATGGAACATATACATTGGATGCACTTACACTTTGTCCATTAAGAATTCCACCAAATCCAGACATATTTTGAAATAATGTTCCATTAGAACTTCCATTAAGTGATGCGCCAGTAGGATTAGGTTCAGTTAATTCAGACCATACTTCCATCCACTGTCCAGTAATTTTGTCAATTTGTTGACCACCAATTTCTAAAGTAGCAGTTTTAATCCAGTCTGCACCACCATTAATTTTTGCGATAGTTCCAGTAGTTTCAACTTGGATATACATTTTGTGAACTAAATCACCATTACGTGAAATAGTTGAGGTGCATCGTCCATCAGTAGTATCAGAATTTCCATTCCAAGTTTGCTGGATAGACTCCATCGAGAAGTTAGTGTGTCTGCGGTAGACAACCTTGAAAAAGGTGATTTGTGGGTTACCAGTAAGGTAAATATCTTGAGCGCCATAAGCTACGAGTTGCATTAATCCTCCTCCCATGTTTTATATTATACAAAAGATTTTTTTTTTGTAAAAATTAAACAAAATATATTAAATAAAAATTTACTTAATTAGAATATGCTAAACCACCCATACCACTCATAATACGTAAAACATTGTAGTTAACAGCATATATAGTCCATTTACCGCTACTTGTTAAATCTTTATCACACTCTAATTGTGCATTATCAATTCTAGAGAAATTGCAAGTTCCACTGGGTTGGTGTTCTTCAGGTTTTAGAGCAAATGAATATACATAAATTGCATCAGAATATACATCTTCATTGACACCTTGATAAGAACCAGAACCATTACTTGCATTAACTTTTAATCCTCCAGGACCAGTATGATAATCATATACTTGTTGACGCGTAAAATAACTTATAGGTCTTTCAGCAAATCTATCATGTCCATTTAATGTTAGTTTCCATTTTGCAGTTTTGTAATCTTGATTACTATATAAAAATTCAGATTGACCTTTAGTAGATACTACTGAACTAGCAGAAACCCATACTAATTCTTTAACAGGATGATTAAAATTAAGAACTTGATTTTTGTCAGTAATTTGCTGATATTGTAGTTGTTCAATTAAATATTCGTGCGATACTTGAGCAAATCTACGACGTTCATCAGTATCAAGATAAATATAATCTACCCATAATTGTTGATTTGTTGCACTAGCACTAATACTAGTTTGTAATTGATGTTCTAATATTACTTTAACTTCATGATACTGTAATGCAATTAATGGTAAAGATAAACCAGGATTACGACAAAACCAAAAAGGTAAAGGAATATATAAAGGTAAACTTCCATTAGTGAATTGTCCACAACCACCAAATCCACTCATATTTTGAAATCTAGTTCCTACACGATTTGCGGTTTCTTGACCTAAAGTATTAGAACCATTTTTACCACTACTTCTAATAAGTCCAGGATTAGGTTCAGTTAGTTCTGCCCAAGATTCCATCCACTGACCTGTAATTTTATCAATTTGTTGACCACCAATTTCAATTTCACATGTTTTAATCCAATCACTTCCAGAATTAATAAAAGCATTACTATTTCCACCATCACTTGCTATTGTAATTTCAATATACATTTTGTGAACTAAATCACCATTACGACTAATAGTTGCAGTACAACGTCCATCTGTAGATACAGAATTACCTGCCCAAGTTTGCTGGATAGATTCTATAGAAAAGTTTGTGTGTCTGCGATAAACAACCTTGAAAAAGGTGATTTGAGGGTTACCAGTAAGGTAGATATCTTGAGCACCATAAGCAACAAGTTGCATTAATCCTCCTCCCATGTTTATATTATAAGATATATTTTTTTTTTCTAAATTAATTGAACAAATTATTAAATAATATTACAACAACAATACTTTCTACAAATGTTAATGGTCTAAAATCCTTAACATTATTTCCTGTCATATTATATCTAAGTAAAGGAAATATAGTATTATATGACCATTGAACTAATATGACTTTAATAAAAAATGTCAATATGAGCATTAAAAATAATGATACACTATCTATTTTAATTTTATTACCTTTAATAAATCCACCGAACATTTATAATATAAAAAATATTAAATTTTTGATTTATCAGTTATATCTTTTAAAAATCATTTATATTTTAACATGTCTTCATATAACATATCATCAGTAACAATATAACTATTGAATATAGTTTGTGTTAGTGTCAAATATTGTGTATTTAAATCTAATACTTGTTTAACTGGATTCATAATTTGATTTTCTATATAAAATGAATAATCTAATATTAAATTTTCACTATGTATAAAATCTGGATGTTCTATACGATCACCTTGTAATATGCTACGTTTTCTATCTCTACCTTTATTTTTACCACTTTTGTATTGTGAATTTCTATCAAATACTTTATCATAATTTGTCATTTTAATATAAGCATATGGTATACGATCATTACTTTTAGGTTTATTTCCAGGATCTCTTTCACCAATACGATCTGCCAATACTTTCTGTGCTATACTTTGTGGATTTTTATAATATCCTCTTAATGATTTTGATATGATAAAATAACCTATAGGAAATTCACCATTAGATATTTTATACAATGTAGTTTTTAACCAATTTAATGCATCATTAAAATTTTTATCGATCATA
>Ga0075480_10001682_pt1 | contig 14036 bp, 5 predicted proteins | sample DEB08_DNA_7_FD_81590 | JGI IMG/M metagenome (GOLD analysis project Ga0075480, IMG submission 81590) | Aqueous microbial communities from the Delaware River and Bay under freshwater to marine salinity gradient to study organic matter... | ecosystem: Environmental > Aquatic > Marine > Coastal ... | reverse complement strand
GAAAAAGAGTTAGATATTCATCTCCAGGGCTCTGGCTTTCTTCAAGCTACTGAAATATTTTCAACATTAGATTTTGTTGATTCAGAATTAAGCATTTTGTTGGTAGATGAGCCGGATTCTCATGCTCATTCAAAATTACAAAAGAATTTAATAAACGAAATTCGTGACATTAGTAACAGCCAAACTTTTGTTATCTCCCATAATGATACTTTCGTTTCAGAAATTAAAGATGGTGAACTTTTTTATATTAACTCTTCAGTAAAAGAAGAAGGCGAACTGAATTGCCTAGATAGTGATAAATTTGACCTAGTAAAAAAAGACCTGGGAGGAGTTATTTTAGCTTTAGATAACTTTAATAACTGTGACCGAGTTTGCTTTGTTGAGGGTGAAGATGATATTAAATACATTGAAAGTCTTTTTAACATTTATAAAAACATAACAGGTGTTGAAAATTATAAAAAGCTTTCATTTTATTACTTAAGAGGAAGGGATTTCATTCTAAAAAAAGTTGACCACTATAAAAGACTTATGCATCAACTTTTTCCTAAAGATTTTTATACTATCATTGATAAAGATTTCTGCAGTATAGATGTGGTTGATGATTTATGTTCCAAGATTTCAAGAAAGCTTGGAGGAGCAAATAGAACTTTTTACCATAACGGGTATTGCATTGAAGCAAGTTTGTTTTCAGACCAAGAAAAGCTAGAAAAGGTAATGCGTAATTGGTCAAACTCTATACCTCAAGAAATTACTGATAATATTAACATTTATAGTGAAGATATTAGTCAAGATATCTTAAATATTACTTCAGATTTATATATAAAATCAAAAGAGAAATTTACAGCTCAAAAAGGGAAAGCCTCAAGACCTGAAATGTCAGAGATGGACTTTGATGATTTTGCTTCAGAAGTTAGTGACAACCTTTCATTCATAATGTATAAAGGCAACATAAAGTCCTTCATTGAAAGCTTTGAGAGCGGCCTAATGGTTAATTTAGTTCAAGTGACTGATGATGATAGCTCGGACTATTATGCTTCCTGCTTATTTAACAAATATCTAGATAGTATCAATCATTTAGATGATATGTACGACTCACATATTTCTCTAATTCAAAAATTATATGGCATAGAAACATCCTGAAAATTAAAAGGCTTTACTAATGACATCAAAAACTAACGAACAAGCCCTTGAGTCAGCTATAGAAAAGACTCTCACAGGCACCTGTCTTGAAGAGCTTAAAGAGAATGTTGGTGAGCCTTCGACAGTCTATCAAACAGATGATTCATTGTACCGTATTGGATACGCTTCTGATTATAATAAGAAATATGCCATTGATGAAAAGCTATTCTGGGAGTTTTTAGAAAGTACTCAGACGGTGGAGCTGGAAAAGATAAAACGACTTAGTCCAAATGACTGGCAACTAAAGATACTTGAGCGCTTCGACCGCCTGATTAAAAAGTATGGTATTCTCCATTTATTAAAGAAGAGTTTTAGTATTGATGATGCTCACCTGTATCTGATGTACCCAGCTCCCTTGGCGAGTAGCAGTGAGAAGATCAAACAGGACTTTGCATCTAACATTTTCAGCTGCATGCGTCAAGTGCAGTATAGTCAAGAAAACCCTCGTGAAGAAATCGATATGGTTATCTTCATAAACGGTATTCCTCTTATTACCTTTGAGCTTAAAAATGCCTGGACAGGACAAACTGCCAGATACAATGGTCAAAAGCAATACCGTGAAGACAGGGATACTAAGCAGCCGCTTTTAAACTTTGGTCGTTGCTTGGTACACATGACTGTAGATACTGATGAAGTATACATGACAACCAAGCTTGCTGGTAAATCAACATTCTTTTTACCTTTCAACAAAGGCTTTAATCATGGCCAAGGCAATCCTGTAAATGAGTTCGGTCACAAGACTGCCTATTTATGGGAGGATATACTACAAAAGAAAAGTCTCGCAAACATCATTCAGCATTTTGTACGCTTTGACGGGGCTCAAAAAGACCCTTTAAATAAGAAGACGTTATTTTTCCCTCGCTATCATCAGCGAGATGTTGTTAGAGGCTTAGTAAAACATGCTTCAGAAAATGGTGTTGGCCAAACTTATCTCATTCAGCACTCTGCAGGTTCCGGTAAATCAAACTCTATCACCTGGGCTGCTTATCAACTTATTGAGACTTATCCTGTTAGCAATGACTTGCCAGGATCGAAAGGGTTGGATACCCCACTGTTTGATTCTATTATTGTGGTAACTGACCGTCGTGTTTTGGATAAACAATTACGTGATAACATCAGTAATTTTTCTGAAATCAAGAATATCATTGCACCTGCCTTTAAATCTTCAGAGTTGAAAAGTGCTTTAGAAGGTGGCAAGAAAATCATTATTACAACAATACAGAAGTTTCCTTGGATTATTGATGGTATCAGTGACTTAAGTGATAAACGCTTTGCCGTTATTATCGATGAAGCTCATAGTTCTCAAAGTGGCTCAGCCCATGATAACATGAACAGGGCTATGGGTAAATCGGAAGAACAAGACGAAGAAGATAATCAGGATAAAATTCTGAAGGCTATGGAGTCTCGTAAAATGCGTGGCAATGCCTCGTACTTCGCTTTTACAGCAACGCCCAAAAACACAACACTGGAAAAGTTCGGTCAACAGCAGGAAGATGGTTCTTATAAGCCTTTCCACCTTTACTCAATGAAACAGGCTATTGAAGAAGGCTTTATTCTAGATGTACTTGCTAACTATACGACCTATAAGTCTTACTATGAAATAGTGAAGTCCATTGAAGATAATCCAGAATTCGATAACAAGAAGTCTCAGAAAAAGCTTAGAGCTTACGTGGAGCGCAGTCAGCAGACCATCGCTATTAAGGCTGAAATAATTCTTGACCACTTTATTGATACTGTCATCAATGCAAAAAAGCTTAAAGGTAAAGCTAGAGGTATGATAGTTACTCAAAACATTGTCACTGCTATACGTTACTATAAATCAATCACCAAACTCTTAGATGAAAGAGGTAACCCCTTTAAAGCATTAGTGGCTTTCTCCGGAACAAAAGAGGTGGATGGCATTGAGTATACAGAAGCAGACTTAAATGGTTTTCCAGAAAAAGACACCAAGGATATGTTTGACAGAAACTATACTGGGAAGAACAAACCAAAAGGCATTAATGAAGACACTAATCGTCTGTTAATCGTTGCCAATAAGTATCTGACCGGCTTTGATCAGCCTAAACTCTGTACAATGTATATTGATAAAAAGCTGCAGCATGTTTTAGCAGTACAGGCTTTGTCTCGCTTGAACAGATCCGCTCCAAAACTTGCTAAGAAAACTGAAGACTTATCAATTCTTGATTTCTTCAATAATACAGATGATATCAAGAAGTCATTTGATCCTTTCTATACAGCAACTTCTTTATCTAAGCCTACAGATGTAAATGTGCTTCATGAGTTGAAAGACAGTCTTGATGATACTGGAGTTTACGAGTGGCATGAAGCTGTTGATTTTACAGAGAAGTATTATGATGGCGTAGACGCTCAGGAACTTAGTCCAATAATAGATACAGCTGCAGCTCGCTTTACAGATGAGTTGGGACTGGAAGAAGATGAGAAGATTGATATAAAGATTAAGGCTAAGCAATTTGTCAAAGTCTATGCTCAGATGGCCTCTATTATGCCTTTTGCTGTTCGTGACTGGGAGATCTTATACTGGTTTTTAAAACTTCTAATTCCCTTTTTGAAAGTAGAGAACTCAAAGGATGATGAGCTGGATAAAATCCTGGAAAGCATTGACTTGAACTCTTACGGCTTAGAACGTGTGCGCTTAAACCAGAAGATCAGCTTAGACGAAGAGGAAACTCAGGTTGACCCGCAAAACCCTAACCCACGTGGTGGACATGGCATCGATGAAGAAAAAGACCCTCTAGACGACATAATCTCCAACTTCAATGAAAGGTGGTTCCAAGGTTGGAGCGCTACTCCTGAAGAACAGCGAGTTAAGTTTGTTAATATCTCAAAAAGCATAGAAGCTCACCCGGACTTTAAAGCAAAATACAAAGAAAACCCTGATCCTCACACGAGAAACCTAGCTTTTGAGAAAATCCTTAAAGAAATTATGTTGAAGCGACGTAAGGAAGAGCAAGAACTTTATAAGCTTTATGCAAAAGATAAAGCATTTAAGGTTTCTCTTGAGCAAAGCCTTCAAAGTATACTCGTAGAAGATTAAGGCCTGCTTTATAGGACTCTCTTCCAATTTCAATTATCAGCACAGTTTCAAATAATTAAGTGAAAATTTTAGTAAACACCTCAAAAAGAAATATAGTAAGTCTTTTATAAAAAATAACTCAGTGCAGTCTTTCTATGATCTTGACTGCACGTTCGTGTAATTGCATCCGTAAATATTTGCTTATCACCAACTAAATGAACTGATAATTCAGCTCTTGTTATTGCAGTATAAATCCAGGAATTATCCAGTAAAGTACCGACATCTTCTATAACAACAATCACTATAGGAAATTGACTTCCCTGTGCCTTGTGGAGAGTGACGCTATAGCCTAGCGAAAGATCATCTAAAAGGCCTAAAGTAATGTTGATCTTTTTTCCTGTATCCAATAACAGCTCACCAATGGAATCGCCCTGACTTTCAATACTTGTCAAGGTAGCAAGAGTACCATTTTGAACGCCTAGATTGATGTCATTTCTACTTATTAAAACTGGATCACCAAGTCTAAGTTCTGTTAAAAAGGTATCTTCAAAACCTTCGTACTTAAGAACTTTTCCCTTACTATTAAATTTTCTCTGACAAAACTTGTTTATAGCATTTACTGTACGGCGAGTGTAAGCCACAATTCGACTAGACTGAGGAGCTTTGGAATAAAGCCTTGCACAGGTTTCTTCAATTTGGTCTTGATTGACTTGATGAAACTTTACATTGCCCATTGAAAAGTGTGGAGGAATTTGTTTCGAGCGAATGCATTGACTATATTCAGGTATTCCAGTTGAGGCACAAGAACGTTGAACAATATCCAAATGAACAGCTGGAATATTTCCACATCTCAAAATGTCACGAAGTATAGCACCTGGTCCAATCGGAGGTAGTTGAGCTTCATCTCCAACTAGAATTATCCTATGCTTGTCAGGAACAAGCTCACATACTAGTTGATAAAAAGTTAGAGAGTCTAGCATTGAAGCTTCATCGATTACTAAGACAGTATTTTTTTGAGGATCCGGCTCAGGTGTTCTCTTATCTAAAAACGATGCGATAGTTCTTGTGAAAAATCCAGTTGATTCGTGAAGGCGCATTGAGGCTCTTCCACTTAAAGCAAGAGCAAAAATATCGTAGCCAAGGAATTTATAGGCATTCATGACTGTTCTTAAAACCGTTGTCTTACCAGTACCCGCTCCTCCGCATATACAGCTAATTTTGTTTTGAAGAGAAGATTTTACAGCTTCTTTTTGAGCCTTAGTTAATGTATATGGTAGGTCCTTTTGTGCATGCTCTAATGCTTCATCATCAACTGGGAGCCATTCAGGCTTTTTTGCTGATAATGTATGCAAACGTTTAGAGATGACTTGAGCTAATATATAGGCTTTAGTGGACATATAGTATCCACTTTTAATAACAAATGCTTTACTGCTTTGGTCTGTTAATGCTGCATGAACTAAGTGCTCTTTTTCTAGTAGCTTCTTTAAAGAAAATTTAAGATCTTCTGCTTTAGCTGCAGTATTCCCTTTTCTCATTTCTATTCTTAAACTTTCTTCAGTAGCAGCGCCAACTCTTCTAGGTTCATTTTCTTTGATAGAATATATTCTATGTGCAAGTTCATCAGCCTCTCTAAAGCTCATTCCAAAATAAGTCAGGGTGTATGGGTTCTTTTGTATTCTTGCTACGGACTGAGGACCATGGTATTTCATTAGCCTCATTTGAATTGGCAGTGGAACTCCAAGTTCTTTTAGTAAAGAGGTATATTGGAGATTGGCATATTTTTCATAGCCATCCAATAAGGATAAAGCAGACTTCTCACCAATAATTTTTTGAATCTCAGCAGTGTCTTCGAAGTCCAAAAGTGTAAAAATATTTTTCCCAAAAGTTTCCCAAAGCTTTCTAGCTTTAACTTCACCAATACCTGTAAAGCTTGGTTCTTTTGCAAGAAACCGAATGAACCCTTCGCCGTCATCTGGGAGAATACATTCTAAGTGCTCTGGTTTGTTAAAGTAGAGTTCCTGAATATGAAAGTCGCCATAGAGAGCCTGCTTTTCAACAGCTACTCCTTTAATTCTCCAGTGTTGACCAGGAGCTGGCTGAATGGCCAATTGATCCAATTTAGCTCGAACTGTTATTACCCGCTTAGCACTAGCTCTGTAAGAAGTACCTTCAATTAAAGGCACACCTCGAATGATAAGATGGTCTCTAAAAGGGCCACTTGTACTGCTAAGCCTAAGCTCACAAGTTTCACTCAGCTCAATCATGCATTATCGCCAAAATTGATAAGGACTGAAGAAAGTTCTTCAAAGCGTTTTAGCTTAGCTTTTAAAGCAATTACCTCAGCCTCCAACTCAGCAAGCCTTTTAGCATCTTTGGTAGCTCTCTTACTAATTTTATCGTGAAACTTAGGCATATCTGCAGCCTCTTCAGCCAGTTTAGTCAATGCAGGTAAGATTTGGCGCTGCCTTAAATTTTCTTCCAATTCAGCAAGGAGCCTTTTAACTTCCGGATTTTGCCTGAGAGCCGATTTAGCTATACCACAACCCTTAGCTATTTCTGTACGATTCAATTGGCCGCGAAATACAATCTGCGTAAAAGCTTCATCAGTCATTGAGGCGCACCACTTCTGAAATGCTAAAATGCTTTTATCTTTGGGAAGCAATTCACTCATGGCCCTTACCCAATTCACTCAAGATTTTTTTAATCGCAATTGCAAAACCTCGTGGGAGAATAACTTCTTTGCTATCAATATTTAGAATTTGCCCAATTTCGTTTATTTCCCAATTATTCTTTTTTAAACATTTTTTAGATATTGAATACTTCAGAGTGGAAATTTCTTCTTCCAGTAAACAGTCAAAAGCTAAGCTTTTTACATCAACTGACTCTTCTTTTATATCACTTCTCAAATCAATGACGTTTAATTCATAAAGGTCTACTTTTTGTTTATAAGCCTTAAATTCTCTTCTGAAGAGTTCATTTTCCGCGATATATGAAGCAAAATGTTGACGAGTATTCATATCATCGATTTTGTTTAAGTAGTCCCAGATTAAAGATCTATTTTTCTTTTTAGGGCCATCAGGGCGTGATTTTTTAGCATATGCATCAATTAAAACACGATAATGAGTATTCTTTGCGTTTCTTAATGAACTCGTAGAAAGGAATTTGGCTTCTTCAGTTAATTGGCCAATATTTCTAGCGGTATAGTCTTTACCACCATTATTAAAATAATTTAAAAGTATTTCATTTAATTTATCAATACTCTTGACAACTTTAGGGCTTTTACCTTTCTTTATTTCTTCTAAAATAGACTTAATCTCATTCACTTTTTACCTCAATATTTTTCTTTAATTCCCCTAAATTTATTGGACTAGAAAAATTATTTTGAATTTGTCGTAATTCTTGTATTCCATTATCCAAAATTGATATATCAGAAAGGAAATGTTTCTTTTCAAGATAGGTTGCCAAATGCTCGTATTGCATTAACCGGTCTGCATCAAACTGCTTGGCCATTTTTCTAATAAATGCATTACCCACTTTTAACTGCATCTCTTTGGGAAGAGTCATGAAAACTGGTTTTGAGTTACCTTTTGCCTCTGAAAGAAAACTATCTAGTAATTGAGACCTTTCATAAATTATTGAAGTATTATTGTTTAATCTATCTTTTATATCAGGATATAATTCAGCATCATCGCAAATAAGGATGTAATGGAGCAGGTCTGAACTAGTTTCCAGAAATTTAAAGTTTAGCTTTAAATCCTGTTCTGTTCCTACAGATATCAATTTTTGTTTTTCGTCTGACTTCTGCCGAGCCTCTTCTATGGTACTGATTCTTGTTATTATTCTTAAAGTTGATAGGTAATCTAAAAGAAATTCGTCAGCATTTTTTGAATAGTCCTCAAATCTTTGTTCTTGTATTTTTAATTCTTCACCTTTAAAAAATTTATTTGAAGAAATTCTTGCTTGGTATTTTTCGTCTTTTAATTTATTGATCTGAGCTTCAATAATTTCAGACTCTTTTAGATATTTATGAGCTTGAAAGCTTAAATAATTTAAATGTGCTGTCAGTGAATTAAGATAAGTTATATCAGTTATGAACCACCTGCACCTAACGCAATTTCCATAACCATGGGGAACTTCTGCATGAACAACCTTTTGCTTATATGCTTCAATTATGGGGCCACCATTCCAGCAACCTGGGATTGAACTATCTGCTCCTTCAGTCATGTTTCCGCCTGCTAAGCATATTCCAAGAGGTTTATTGCACCAGCTAGCAGGATATTTAGTTTGCAGCATTGCTCCTATAGCATCGCGATCAAGAAAAGCTGTTGATTCTTCTATTTGTTTTAATTCATTCTCATATATGAAAGACTTTAAATCTTTAGAGTTATTTACTAAATTTTCCTCACACTCCTCAAACTTCTCATTAACTTGCTGGCTTGAAAACTTTGCATAATAAATTGACATTAAAAGTCTAGAGTGCCCCACATATTTAGCAATGATGGGTAATGGAATATCTGAGGATACATAGGCTGTTATTAACGAAACTCTAAGAGAATGTAGTGTGTAAAGCGCCTTATCAGGGTTATTCTTTTCGGTCAAATAGATTTTTTCACCATTCCCTAAAACTTCACCTCTTTCATAAATATTTTCTTGTAACTTATAAAGTAGTTTAACCCAAGCATTTGTTATTTGACCATAGTTAATTGGCCGTTCTCGATCTTTTAATTTTTGTGCTTCTGGGCACCGGAAAAGGAAACAAAATGTACCCATTTGCTCTTTTACTTTGGCATGTTTAACCGATCCAAAATGTTTCTCTTCCAAATCTGAACAGGGAATTGGTTTGTTAATGGGGTTATATTTCTCTTGCCAATCTCTGAGCTGTTCACACCAATACATAACCCTTTTATGATTCCGGGGAATTAAATAACCATTGTCTTCATAGCTTAAATTTTTATCATGAGTTTTGTTGGTAGTCACATAGAGTAATACTTGATCTTGGCCGTCTAAAGGAGATTTACCGCCATTATAGAAAAGTCCTTTTTTTCTACCTTTTTCAACAAAACTATGTTTAGTATTTACAACAAAGCTTCCATTTTCATACCTCCAATAATCGGCCTCTCCAGAATCTAGAAACCTAACCTGATAAGTTCTTAAAGGTAAATAAAGCTTAAGAAGCAAAAGTACGGCTCTTACAGGAGACCACAGTTGATATTCACCCCCTATATTTCGCCAAACACAATTGGGGTCATTTTTATCAATTAAGCTTTTATCGACGTTGTACCAGCATACTTTAAATTCTTTCATGGCCCAAGTAAAATCAGTGAAGTATCTTCCTTCCTTGGGGCATAAAATCTCTTTTAAATCATTTATATATTTAATTGGAAGTGGTGATTTAACTGTTTCAAAGAGTGTTCTTTTCTGTACTTTTTTGTTAAGTGGATTAGAGAATACATAATGAACAGACCCCTGATCATCATCTTCTCTAAATTTGAGTTCAATAAGCCAATCAAAAAAATGCGAGATAATGTTAAATTTTGAATTCGAGAATTCCTTAGACATATGAGAAACTTGAGAATCAAGATTCATGAAAAAATATTCTAACTTTGCGAAATGCTTATTCGTAGTTAAGATTTTTTCAAAGAAATTATTTAAAGCATCAACTTTTGTGGCATATCCTCCTACAGATAAGTTTAACCACTGGTTTGCAAGCTGTCTCCATTCTTCCCATTGCTCTCCACACAATTTGTTATGGCGGTTAACCCAACAGTTAAATGTTCCATCTTTTATAAATTCTATCTTCCCCTTTCTTGTGCGGTAGAATGGATTGATAAACTTTTTTGATGGGTATACGTCTGAAACCCAACATAGGAAATCTGAAATTATGTAAGATTTATTTTTAGACAGGGTAGAATTTCTATTTTTTAGGTAGCCTAACAAATCTGCAATTCTAACATTACTTGTAAAAAAATGTTGAGGCGAGCTATAACCTAAGTGGTAGAAAAAATTTAAGAGTATTCTTAGGGATGTTTCCTTATTTCTTTTGCAATAAACTTTTCCTTCCCTTTTTTTGATTAATCTTAACCATTTGATAGCTAACTCCTGCCACTCTAGCCACTCTTCTCCGTACACAGCTATAGGCTTACCATTTTCAAATACATTAAAATTAAGAAATACTTTTCTAGGGTAGTATAAAGGGTTTTTAAGTTTAAAATTCTTATAATGAGACTTTAACACCCAGTCTAAAAAATCAGATATCACATACCGTACCGAATCTTTATGTTTATCTGAAGTGTTAGAATTAAATATCATGCTGAATAGTTCATTAAAGTTGTGCGTTCCCTTAAAAATATCCATAGGGTTTTTAAGCTTGTTTCTTAGTAAAAACTCCAAAAGAATATTGAGTGATGAACTTTTATGTCTTCCGAAAATATTGTTTTCTAACCATGTGTTGAAAAGGGTGTACCACTCTTCCCACTCTCTTCCATGTATATACTTTATTGATTTGATTAGTTGGGGGTTAGATCCAGTCAAACTATATTTGGGGAAATAAAAAATATTTTTATTGTTTGTGAATCTATCATCATTTTCAATTATCCAGTCAAAAAAGTCAGATACTTCGTATAGTTGTTTTCTATATAAGTAAGTTTGGTTAACATAATTTCTGAATTTAAAAGGGTAATCTATTGATGTTTCAAAAATACTCTCGACTTGATATAAATCATGATCATGCAGAAAAAAGATGAAGTTAACTATTCCTCGTTCTACTTTTTCAGGTTTGTTTATCTTAAGAAAATGCCATTGTTTAATCAGTGATTTCCAAGAGCTCCATTTTTCGCCTAGGTAATCCAACCAAGCATAATTTTTAGCATTCCTAAGTTTTTGTTTATCAAAATACAAAAATGGCAATTCACTTGAACAAGGCTCTTGGATTCTATAGACCCAAACTAAAAATTCTGTTATCTCACAAAAGTACTTTTCAGCAATTTCTTCCCTAACTTTAATTGAGATTCTTTTTTCTTTCAGCAAGGCCCTAGGAGATGTTATTTTTTCTTTGACTAAAAAGGAAAGAAAAGAATTAATACTATTCATGAGGACATTTGGTCTTGCCTTTAACTTTTCATTTTTTTCTACCCACTTCAAATAGTCTTCACAACACTCTCTCCAGTTACTCCACAGATTGCCATTCTCTCTTACCACCCACCAAAATTTTTTATCTTTTGTCTTCGTGTTATATCGAGGATAAAATAAAGGGTTTCCTAAAGAATTCAGTTTTTCTCTATTTTTAACCCAATCTATAAAGTCTGACATTTTATGAAGGTCTTGAATTCTATAACTGGCCTTCTTTATCCCCTTAAAATAATGTTCTTCAAGTTCATGCTTTTGAACACCTGAAGTTAAAAGCTCTTTAACTGTTGTTAACTTTTTACTTTTAAGAAATTCAAAAAACTTAATGAGTATTTTTACTTTATTTCTTTGAATATTTTGTTCTTTCTCATTTTTGACCCAAGAAATAGCTATAGATTGCCAGTTCACCCATTGAGGCCCAAACTTTTTGGGTAAAAACTCAAAAGTTAAATCTCTTGAAGTTTTTATGTACGTAGGATAAAAAAAAGGATTCCTATACATGCAATACTCTTCATGTGATATTACCCAGTCAAAAAAATGAGAAATGATAAAAAATTTAGACTCTTTGAAGTTTTTTCTATTTTTCTCAATGAAAGAGCTAAAGTCAAAAAAACTATTTTGGGTATCAAGTAATTTTGAAGGAGAAAAGCAGTCTCTTGATATAAGAAAATCAAAAACTGTATTTAAGCATAATATTTTTTCTTCTAGGTCACCTTTTTGTTTAGATAACCACTTTTTCCCTAACTTCTGCCAAGACTCCCATTTAAATCCTCTATCATTTACTAACCATTGAAAACTCATATCAAGTCTTCCACTATGGCTTCGATTATAGAAAAACGAGTTACTGTAATTCTTTTGAGGAAACTGTAATACTAGCCAGCATAAAAAATCTGAAATAGTATAGAGCTGCTCTAATTCATAACGAGTTTTTGGGGATGCACCAAATAAACAATTCTCTAGATCTTTTTTATTTAAATTACTCCTAAAAAATGAGTCTATACTTTGAAAATCCCCGCTTAAAAACCTAAAAAACTTAAGCAAGAATTTACTTTTACGCTGTACATACTTTTCTTTTGAAGACTTCTTGAGAATCTCTATCCAGCTCTTAGTAAATTTTAACCATGAGGCCCCACTATCCCCATAACCATTTAATTCATCCTTTATTTCAAGAACAACCTTGTATGAGCCTGAATTTCTTAAACTATCAAACGGGAGTTCTTTATTCAATTTCTTGGAAACGTGACCTAAAAAGGTTTTTGCTTTTGATACTATTTTAAGTGCGTTTGTTTTAGATTTTGATTTATTAGTGATAAAGTCATTAAGCTCCTGGTCAATTTCTGGAGGAGACTTAAAGAATAGTTCAGGAGTGACTAGGTTTTTCTTGCTTAGAAATAAGAATAACTGATTTAAGGTGTATATATTCCTTTTTACTACAGAGTCTGAGCTAGCTTGATTTACCCAGTTTTTTGCAAGAGTTCTCCATTGCTCCCAATCTTCATTAAGTTCACAAACTAACCAATAAAAGTTTTCATCTCTTCTATTTTCAGGAAAAAAAATAGGAGTTTTCAATCCAGGCTTCTTTAACTGATTATTTTTTACCCAATCTAAAAACTTTGAGGTGAGGGTTAAATATTGTTCAATAGAAATGTGTTTATATTTATTATTTGTTACATAGTGTCGATAATCATCTAGAATATTTCTCATGCTAAAAAAGCAATTAACATCATGTAACTCTCTTTGAATCAAGTACGAAAAAAAACCACTCAAGATTGGATAGTTATATCTTTCAACCCCTATTTCTTTTTGTGCAATCCAAGCTGTAGCGTATTTCCTCCATGTCTCCCATTTATTACCATGCAAATAAATTAAATAAAGCATCTTTGGGTTGTAATGAGAATCGATATAGTTATCGAAGGAGAATCTACTTGTTAATAAGCCTTCTTTTTGGGAAAACCAATCAACAAATTTATTTATAACGTTAACAAATTGTTTGGAGTTAGATTTACTTAAATTAAGTTTATTTAAATATATCAAAAACCCACTGATATCAGTATTGTTCTCTAGTAAGTCTTTAAGGGAAGAAACATTCTGGCTAACAATAAAACCTATTAAATATTTAAATGCCTTTTCATCTTTCCACCTGGGGTCTCTATCTCCAATCCAATTACAATAATTGGTGAGTTCATATTTCCATGATCTATAGTTATTTTCTGTTAGTTTCATAACTATTATCTCGCAATTTAGGATATGTTCCAGATAGTAACCCCGTAGGGTCTACATCATTAAAACCATACTGTAAGATTTCTTGCCATCCTTTTGTTTTTATATTTGGGTTAAATTCCAAATCTTCAGGGATTTTATTTAGGTATTCGTATGTTTCACTATCTGAAGGGTCTGTATAAACTAATTGAGAGTCCAAAGACGATTGATGAAGACACTTTGCCCTCATTACTGGAGGTACCTTGAGAGTCACTAACCTTTGTCCATAAGAGTGACGATGAGCATGAGGTGAAAGCCCTGCTTGCTTATTTGCTTTTAAACCAATTTTTGACAAGGCATTTCGGTATGCGCTTCTAAAATTCTCAATCTCAAATGGATTGCCTTTATTTTTACCATTGAAGTTACAGAATGCATATGGGTGAGAATTAAAGTCCTTAATATACCACCGATACTCACACCATTTGTACCAAAAGAGTTT
>Ga0075480_10001680_pt1 | contig 14043 bp, 16 predicted proteins | sample DEB08_DNA_7_FD_81590 | JGI IMG/M metagenome (GOLD analysis project Ga0075480, IMG submission 81590) | Aqueous microbial communities from the Delaware River and Bay under freshwater to marine salinity gradient to study organic matter... | ecosystem: Environmental > Aquatic > Marine > Coastal ... | reverse complement strand
TTTCAGCCAACAGCAGTGTTGACCTGGCCGTCCAGGAAACCGGCCTGGAAACCCGCGGGCAGTACCTGGTCGTCATGGACGTTGACTCCACCGTGATCCAGGACGAGGTAATCGATCTGCTTGCGGCTGAGGCTGGTCAGCAAGAGGCAGTCGCCGCAGTCACCGAACGCGCTATGGCCGGTGAATTGGACTTCTCCGAGTCCTTGCACGAGCGTGTGGCCCTCCTGGAGGGACTTCCCGAGAGTTCCCTTGCCGTTGTTCGTGACCGAGTTCGACTCACCCCGGGTGCGAGGACCCTCTGCCGGACCCTTAATCGACTCGGGTACCGAATCGCCCTTGTCTCCGGGGGCTTCTCTCAGGTCGCCGCACCAATCGCAGCACAACTCGGTGTGGCTGAGCTTCGTGCCAACACCTTGGAGGTTTCGGATGGCTACCTCACGGGCCGGGTCGTAGGCGACGTCATCGACAGGCCGGGAAAGAGGAAAGCCCTCGAGGAACTTGCCGTTCGCTTCGGCATCCCCCGTCGCCGCACGGTTGCGATCGGCGATGGGGCGAACGACATCGACATGCTCGAAGCCGCCGGTTTGGGAATCGCATTCAACGCCAAACCCGCCGCTCGAGCCGTCGCCGACGCGTCGGTGTCCGTTCCATTCCTCGACACCGTTCTCTATCTCATGGGTATCACGCGCGACGAGGTCGAGTTCGCCGACGGGCGAGATCCGGCGGGAGCAGAGCCAACAGACCTCCCGTAACGACGCTGGATCCTCAACGACAAACGTAGAAGCCCACGATCCGCGAACCCTCCAGCATCCATGGCGTGGCCGCACCATCGATGACCGTCACCGAGCTGGTGGGAAGTTTGTGGCGCAAGGCTCGACCCGTGTGCGGATCTCGCGCCGAATCGGCGCCATGGCTCATCCGTGCGAGATCCTCGATTCCTGGGTTATGTCCGACGATCACCACGGTCGGGGTGGAAGCACATTGCGCTACTTGGGTGATTATGGCCGGCTCAGCAAGGTAAAGGGACGCATCGTTCCACAGGTGGGCCGGCATTGGAACCGACTCCAACATCGCGCTCCAGGTCTCCTGTACTCGTATTGCGGTCGATAACGCCACCGAGTAAGCACCGAGGGGTTCAAGTATCTCCCTCACTGTGCGCCCCATGACTCGGGCATTTGCCCGTCCCCGCGCGTTGAGTGGTCGATCGTGATCCGGTACGCCTACTGGATAGTCGCTCTTGGCGTGCCGAATCAGAATGAGTCGCGACGTATGTTCCGCGACACCTTCCATTCTTCAGCCGACGCTACGCGCCCTGTGAGTGCACGCCACCGTCCACGTGCACGATCTCGCCGGTGGTAGCCGCGAACCACGGTGATAGCAGCGCAACGCATGCTTGAGCCGCCGGCGTCGGATCGGTGAGGTCCCACCCCAACGGTGCGCGCTCCTGCCAGACCTTCTCGAACTCGTCAAAGCCCGGGATGCTCTTCGCCGCCATGGTGCGAATCGGTCCCGCAGCGACCAGGTTCACCCGGATTCCATCACCACCAAGGTCACGGGCGAGGTAACGCGACGTCGACTCCAGCGCTGCCTTGGCGACACCCATCCAGTCGTATGTAGGCCATGCAACACTGGCGTCAAAGTCGAGACCGACGACGGACGATCCAGCCACCAGCCGTGGCTTCGTTGCCATGGTCAAAGAGGCAAGTGAGAATGCGGAGACCTGCATCGCGGTAGCAACGTCCGGCCACGTGGTGTTCAGGAAATTCCCTCCCAGGGCGGCCTCCGGCGCGAAGCCGATCGAGTGCACGAGGCCTTCCACGGTGTCGCAATGCTCACCGATCCGGTCTGAGAATGATTCGAGGTGCTCGTCATCGGTCACGTCGAGCTCGACTATGGGCGCGTCGTTTGGCAAGCGCGAAGCCGAGCGCTTCGTCAGGGACATCGTTCGGCCGAAGCTCGTCAGGATCACCGAAGCGCCCTCTTCTTGAGCCAAACGAGCGATATGGAAGGCGATGGATTGATCGGTGAGGACGCCGGTCACCACCACCGTCTTGTCGGTCAAGAGTCCCATGGGTGCCTCCTAGTGGCCCATTCCCAGACCGCCATCCACGGGGATGACTGCGCCTGTGATGTACCCGGCTTCCGGCCCGACGAGGAAGTCGACCACTCCGGCTACTTCGGATACGTCAGCGTAACGACCCAGAGGAACGGCCGACAGGATCTCTGCGCGACGTGCGTCATCGAGCTCCGCGGTCATGTCAGTATCGACAAACCCCGGAGCGACCACGTTCACGGTGATGCCTCGCGAACCCAATTCACGGGCCAGAGATCGAGCCGCACCCACGAGACCGGCCTTCGAAGCGGCATAGTTGACCTGCCCAGCGCTGCCAAGTAATCCCACCACAGATGAGACCAAGACGATACGTCCCGATTTCGCACGCAGCATGCCCCTCGATACTCCCCTGCAAAGCCGAATCGACCCGGCGAGGTTCGTGGCCAGGACATCGTCGATGTCTTCATCCGACATGCGCATCAGCAAGTTATCCCTGGTGACTCCCGCATTCGCAACGAGTACGCCCACAGGTCCGAAGGAGTCCTCCACCGTGCCGAGTCCAGCCGTGATCGACCCCGGATCGGACACATCCATGCTCACCGATCCGGTGACGTCCAGACCCTCCGGCGCTTCACCACTTCGGCTTGCGACAACCACCCGGTGGCCACTCGCAGAGAGACGTTGAGCGATCGCTGCTCCTATTCCGCGACTTCCGCCTGTAATCAGCGCGACGGGGTTACTCATCGGTACTCCGTTTCGTATGGGTCGAGTGCTGCAAGCCTTGCGCCTCCCGTGAAATCGCATCGGATCGTCGCCGCAAGTAGTGGTTCAGCGGGATGAGGAGGAGCGCCACGTACGGCGAGACGCCTGGGAGGAATTCACTCAGAATTCCGATACTCGCAAACGCGACGAAGAAGGAAAGCCCCGTCCATCGTCGAATGGAGCGATAGAGGTGACTCTCCGCACGCGCGTCGGGCTCGAGGAGCTCGGGAGTTCGACCCGCATGGAGGGCGATGAGCGACCCGAGTCCGCTTATGGCGGCCAATGTCCACCAATACAGCAGACCGACGCCCCCTGAGCCGATCACTTGATCGTTGACAGCGTTGCCATACATCGCGGTCGGCCACGGGAGGAACACGATCAACAACAACCACATGACATTGAGTGTGAAGATCGTTCCGTCGTAACGGCGCATCGAATTGAAGACCCTGTTGTGGGTCGACCACATGGCAATGACAACGACGAACGAGAGGATAAAGGCAGTTATCTGCCCCTGATTCGCCGCGATGACCTCCCAGACGGATTGCCCAGCCTGCGGACCGGCGACATCAATCAGGGGAAGTAGCTGAAGAGTGATCCCGATGGCGACGACGGCATCGGTGAAATTGACGAGTCGGTCGAATGACCGACGCTCCGCGGAAGTAACCCCCGAATCGTCAGGCATCTTCTAACCGATAGCCGACCTTCACCGTGACCTGGAAGTGATCGACGTCGTTGTTGCGAACGTAGCCGCGAACTTGCTGTACTTCGAACCAATCCACGTGTCGGTGGTCGGCGCCCGCTCGTTTGACGGCGTTCCCGACGGCAGCCTCAATCGACTCCGGTGACGTTCCCACCACTTCACTGATTCCATACACGCGGTCGGACATCGACTACTCCCGCTCTATGACGTGGCTCACCTCGGCAGGCGGCCCGGACGATTGGGGTCTACCTTATTGGAGTGTCTGAGCCGACCCACAGCATCACGAGTGCCCAGCACTCGCTCAGCAGTGAGCAGTCGGGCCGAACCCGCAAGTACCTCATCTCCATGGGGATTCGAACCGCCTGCGTCATTGGGGCGATATTCGTCCCTGGTTGGCCCCGCTGGGTACTGATAGCGGGAGCCGTGGTGCTTCCGTACCTGGCGGTCGTCATCGCCAACAGCGGGGGATCCCGCAAGGGCACGACGTTGACAGAGGTGAAGCCGCAGCCGCACCTCGCGCTACCCGCCTCGGGGAAGGCGATCGAAGGTGTTGTCGTCGTTGATGACGATTCGCACTCGACTCGCTCGTAGTGGGACGGAAGACAGTTCAACCCGGCTCTAGGCTTATCTAGTGCTTGTCGCGCTTCGCACCCGTCGGTGGCAGGGATTCACCGCCCTGGTCCTCGTTGCGATTGTGGCCTTCGGACTGCTCAGTCGCTGGCAATGGACGCGGGCGGAAGAAAAGCGAATCGCGCAGCAGGAACAGGAATTGGCCGATAAGCGGGCTATCACCCCCGATGCCGGCCAGATGCTTCCGGAGTACACGGCGGTCGAAATCTCCGGCACTTACGATCAAAGCAGCACCCGACTGGTTCGCCAGCGCCCCCTCGAAGGGCGCAACGGCTACTGGGTGCTGCAACTCCTGAACTCCACATCCGGTGACATGTGGGTGATGCGCGGCTGGCTGCCCGCCGGCTCGCGAACCGATGAATCGCCCGACGTTGCACCGCTAAACGGTCCGGTGACCGTGGAGGGTGTGGTCAGACCGCTAGTGGACGGCACTGCCCTCACCGATCGCGGTGGGCTGCCGGTCGACCAAGTAACCGACATTGAGCGGGCTCAACTCCCCTTGGCTGGGTCCGCCGCCTGGTACGTCCAGGCACGGCAATCCAGCCCGACCGACCCGCTGACGGTGGTTCCCGTCACCCGTCCCGACGAATTGCAGAACGTGTCCTACGCGGTGCAGTGGTTGCTCTTCGCCGCAGTGGCCATCGGCGGATGGTTCTATTTCCTTCGTCGCGAGTCCAAAGAACTTGACTAGCCCTCGCTGAACTGCGTGCGGTAGAGGGTCTCGTACGTTCCTCCGGCCGCCAAGAGTTCCTCGTGAGTACCGCGCTGCACTATGCGCCCATCCACCACGACGAGGATCTGGTCGGCACGACGGATAGTCGATAGGCGGTGGGCGATCACCAGGCTCGTGCGACCTTCGAGTGCGGTGTCCAACGCTCGCTGAACGAGTCGCTCACTTTCGCTGTCGAGGTGGGCGGTCGCCTCGTCCAAGACGACAACGCGCGGGGCTTTGAGAAAAAGTCGGGCAAGCGCGAGACGTTGCTTCTCGCCACCCGAAAGTCGGTGGCCACGATCCCCCACCACCGTGTCGAGTCCGTCAGGCAACTGCTCGATTAACGTCAGGATCTGAGCAGCCGCGCACGCCTCGCGCAATTGCTCATCGGTTGCATCGGGACGTGCGTAGCGGAGGTTCTCGCCGATCGTGTCGTGGAACAGGTGCGCCTCCTGGGTCACAACGCCCACGGCAGCCCGCAATTCCGCCCCCGTGACATCTCGCACGTCCACACCGCCAATCTCGACCTTTCCGGAACTAGCGTCATATAACCGCGTCACCAAAGACGTGATCGTGCTCTTCCCCGCCCCCGATGGACCCACCAGCGCCGTCAGGGTGCCGGCCGGCGCATCAAACGAGACATCGTGGAGCACCTCCTCACCGGCTCCCGCCGACTCCTCTCGCGCGACCGACTCCAGCGACGCCAGGGAAACTTCGGCGGCTGTCGGATAGGTGAAATCGACATGGGAGAACTCGACCGACAATCCTCCTGTTGGCAACTGTCTCGGGTCCTTCGGATCCTGGACGAGCGGATTGAGGTCGAGTACCTCGAACACCCTCTCGAAGGACACGAGTGCGGTCATCACGTCAACTCGAACATTGCTGAGGGCGGTGAGTGGTCCATACAACTGCGCCAGAAGGGCGACCAACGCCAGCAAGGTGCCCAGGGTTATGGCTCCCTGAATCACCAAATTTCCACCCAGGCCATACGTGACCGCGGTCGCCAATGCGGCGACCAACGTCAAGGCTGTGAAGAACCATCGGTTGGCCATCGCGATTCGAACACCGATGTCTCGCACACGAAGCGCGCGACCGGAGAACGACGACGCCTCCTCGTCGGGACGACCGAAGAGCTTGACTAGGAGTGCGCCGGAAACGTTGAACCGCTCGGTCATCTGCGAACTCATCTCCGCGTTGAGTCCCATTTGTTCACGGGTCATCGACTGCAGTCGACGACCCATGTAGCGGGCTGGAAGCAGGAACAGTGGAACGAGAATCAACGAGGCCAGAGTTATTTGCCACGACAGGGCGAACATGGCCACCAGGACGACCGACACCGAGATGACATTGCCCAGGACACCACCGAGGGTGGAGGTGAACGCTTGTTGGGCTCCAATGACGTCACTGTTCAGGCGTGAGATCAACGCACCCGTCTGCGCGCGCGTAAAGAACGCCACTGATTGCCGTTGCACGTGGTCGTAGACCTGAGTTCGGAGGTCGTAGATGAGACCCTCGCCGATTCGTGCCGAATACCAGCGACTCACCAGACCGAAACCAGCATCCAAGATCGCCAGTCCGGCGATCGCGAGTGCGGTCCACGTCACCAATGACGCGTCTCCGACGCTTATGCCGTTGTCGACGATTCGTTTGAACAACAACGGCTGTGCGACGCTCAACAGCGAGGTGATCACGAGCGTGCCAAGGAAGATGACGATGATCGTCCGGTAGGGGCGCGCGTATCCCAGAATCCTGCGCACGGTGCCCCGTGCAATCTTCTGCTCGGCGACCGAGCGGTCGCGGGTCATGGACTGATAGGTCTGCCAGACCGTGTTCATGCTCATGCGGGTGAGGACCCGAAGAGCGTGCTGAGCCGGCGAACCTGAACTTCTCGTTCGGTGTCCCAAGAATCAAGGTCTCGAGCTACCCGGCGCAGCAGACTCTTGAGGTCGGCCACCGATCCTGCATCGACTCCCCGCAAACGTTCAAGGACCTCGCTGACACCCGCGTCGAGTTCCTCAGCGAGGGCGAACACCAGCCCCCAGTCGTGCGCCTTTTCGGCTGAGAGGAATTCACCGGTGACACACAGACCAAACGCGCGCCGATATCCGAGCGCGTCGATCAGTGCTCCGGTGCCGCCGAGGTCGGGCACCAGGCCGATGGACGTCTCGCGCATCGCGAACCGGGCGCCAGGAGCGGCGATGATCAGATCACTCGCCAGCGCGAGTTGGAAGCCTGCGCCAATCGCGTTGCCGTGAACTGCGGCGATAACAACCTGAGGCATCCGGGTCCAGGCAGCGAAACCCATCTGCGCCGCTGAAATGAATCCGTGCGGATCTGCCTGCAGATCGGTGACCATCGAGCCACCGAGGACGGTGCGATCGAGTCCGGCAGAGAAGTCCTGCCCCTCACCGGCGAGGACAACAAACCGAACACTGTCGGGCATGTCGGCAGCGATGGCACCCAGTTCGCGCCACATCTCGGGAGTCTGGGCGTTGCGAACTTCGGGGCGAGATAGCGTCACGCGAGCGCAATCGCTATCGATTGTCACCTGAATGTGCCCGGACTCACTCACAGTCGTCGTCATTGTGTGCCTCCCTCAGGCAAGTTCCACCAGATCCACATAATCATCGCTCCACAGGTCCTCATCCCCATCGGGCAGGAGCACCACACGTTCGGGTTCGAGCGCCTGGACGGCGCCAGGGTCATGGCTAACCAGGACGACCGCTCCACCGTACGCCCGGAGCGCATTAAGCACCTCCGTGCGCGACGCGGGATCGAGGTTGTTGGTCGGCTCGTCCAACAGCAGCACATTTGCACCCGAGACGACCAAACAGGCCAACGACAGTCGCGTCTTCTCTCCTCCGGAAAGAACACCCGTGGGTTTATTCACGCTGTCCCCTGAGAACAGAAATGATCCCAGGATGGTGCGGCGTCGGGAATCGTCGAGTTCAGGCGCCGCGTGAGCGAGGGTCTCCTCGACAGTCGCCGTGGGATCCAACGTCTCGTGCTCCTGCGCGTAATAACCCAAGACGGCACCGTGGCCACGCTCTATCGATCCGGTGTCGGGAGCATCGACCCCGGCCAGAATCCGCAACAACGTGGTCTTTCCGGCTCCGTTGAGTCCCAGGATCATCACCCGTGAGCCCTTGTCGATTGCCAGATCAACGTCGGTGAAGACTTCGAGGCTCCCATAAGAACGGGACAGCCCGGTGGCCATCAAAGGCACTTTGCCACAGGGAGCCGGGTCGGGAAAGCGAAGTGCCGCGACTTTGTCTTGGGCTCTCTCCCCTTCTGTTTCCGCAAGCAGGCGTTCGGCCCGTTTGAGCATTCCTTGCGCCGCCCTCGCCTTCGTCGCTTTTGCGCGCATACGTTCGGCCTGATTGCGCAACGCAGAGGCTTGCTGTTCGGCATTGCGCCGCTCCCTGCGTCGGCGCCGTTCGTCGACTTCACGCGCTTCGAGATAAGCCGACCAGCCCATCGTGTATTGATCGATCTCCTTGCGCTGAGCATCGAGATGCCAGACCTTGTTGACGGTGTCCGCGAGCAGTTCGGTGTCGTGGCTGATGACGATGAAGCCACCGGAGTAGTTGCGCAGGAACTCACGCAGCCATCGAATGGAATCGGCGTCCAGATGGTTTGTCGGCTCGTCCAGCAAGAGCACATCGGCGTGACCGAAGAGGATTCGGGCAAGTTCCACGCGTCGACGCTGTCCGCCTGAGAGGGTTCCGAGGGTTGCATCCAGGACCCGTGTCGGTAGACCAACCGACGCAGCTATGGTCGCAGCTTCAGATTCGGCTGCATACCCCCCGAGGGCGAGAAAGTCTGCCTCGGCTCTCGAATACCGAGAGGCAGCCTTGTCCCAATCCTCGGAACCTTCCTTGGTCTGCATCATCGCTTCGGTCACGCGCGCCATGCGTGCCGCAACCTCAGCCAACCCGCGAGCCCCGAGGACCCGGTCGCGCGCTAATTCCTCTGCCTCGGCTGCGCGGGGATCTTGCGGGAGGTAACCGACGCTTCCGCTGGACTTCACCTGTCCCGAGGTGGCAGGACGCTCACCGGACAGTGCTCGCATCAGCGTGGTCTTGCCAGCCCCGTTTCGCCCAACAAGCCCGATACGGTCCCCCGGCGCCACCCGCAGTTGATCGCACGTGAGGAGCAGTTCCGATCCCGCTCGAAGTTCAACGTCAGAGGCGACAATCATGGCCCGGGAATACTACGCACCGGCATGCCCGTGGCCCCCGCCTCGCCGTCAGACGTTGAAACCGAGGCTCCGCAACATCTCCCGGCCATCGTCCGTGATCTTGTCCGGTCCCCACGGCGGCATCCACACCCAGTTAATCCGAAAGTCGTCCACCACTTCGAGCAATGCTGCTCGCGTTTGGTCCTCAATGACATCCGTGAGAGGGCAAGCAGCGGACGTGAGGGTCATATCGATCGTGGCGATGTTCCCCTCATCCACACTGACGCCGTACACAAGACCGAGATCGACAACGTTGATCCCGAGCTCGGGGTCCACGACATCCTTCATCGCTTCGAAGACATCATCTTCTTGCGCAACCGTCGATTCCATCGTGATCTCCTCCCTGTCAGATTTCGCTTGTTGCAGTCTTGTCCACGTTGATACCCGCCTTCAGGCGAGCATCCTGCAGCGCCATCCATGGCAGCAACGCGCACTTGATCCTCGCGGGGTACTTCGACACCCCGACGAACGCGATGCCGTCCCCAAGGACGTCCTCATTTGGTTCGCCAGCACCCTTCGAGTGCATCATGTCAAGGAATGCACGCTCCGCTTCGGCCATGTGCTCGACGGATTCACCTTCGAGTAGTTCACTCATCACGCTGGCCGACGCCTGGGAGATCGAGCATCCCTGCCCTTCATAACCAACGTGCACATGGCCCGCGTCGTCCAGGCGAACCCCGACGGTGACTTCATCGCCGCACGTCGGGTTGACCTGAAAACTCTCACCCTGAGCGTCTGCCAGTGGAGTCGCACCGCGCGGGTGCTTGTAGTGATCGAGGATGATTTCTTGGTATAGCGCTTCGACGTTGTCGCTCATAGCACTCCAAAGAACTCTTGCGCGGCCGTGATGCCAGCCAACGCGGCGTCGATATCGGAACGATCGTTGTAGATGTACGACGAAAGACGCGTGGTGGCGGGAACGTTGTAGCGGCGGCACGTGGGCCACGCGCAGTGGTGCCCGACTCGAACAGCCACGCCTCGGTCGTCAAGAAGCTGGCCGACATCGTGAGGATGGATCCCGTCCACTACAAAGGAGATCGCGCTGCCCCTATCCACGGCATCGGTTGGCCCAATGATGCGCACGCCCGGCATATCCGTGAGTCCGGCGATTGCATACTCGGTCAGGTCGTGTTCGTGTTGGGCGACGGACTCCATGCCCAGGTCCTCGAGGTAGCGCACGGCGGCTTCGAGCCCGACGGACTGCGCGACCATGGGAACCCCCGCTTCGAAACGCTGCGGCGGCGGCGCGAAGGTGCTGTGGTCCATGTGGACCGTTTCGATCATGGATCCACCCGTCAGGAACGGTGGCATCGCGTCAAGGATTTCGGATCTGCCCCAGAGCAGTCCGATCCCGGTCGGACCGAGCATCTTGTGCCCACTCCAGGTGACGAGATCGGCACCGAGGTCATGGACGTCGACCGGCATATGCGGGATCGATTGGCAGGCGTCCACAACACCGATCGCCCCCACCTCGTGCGCTCGATCCATGACCCGACGCACGGGATTGACGGTGCCCAGGATGTTCGACTGGTGCACGACCGACACAACCTTGGTGGTTTCGTCGATCAGCGACAGTTGCTCGAGGTCCAGACGTCCGTCATCGGTCAAGCCGATCCACCGAAGTTGCGCACCCGTCTTAGCGCACAACTCCTGCCAGGGAATCAGGTTCGCGTGGTGTTCCATCTCGGTGATCACCACGGAGTCCTTCTCAGTGAGCACGAACCGAGGATCCACGGCATGCCCCTGTGCTGCCTTGGCTGTTGCATTACTGAAGGCATAAGCGGCGAGGTTCAGGCCCTCGGTCGCATTCTTTGTGAACACGATGTCTTCCGGGCGGCCCCCGACGAACCGGGCGATCGAAGCTCGGGCGCTCTCGTAAGCGTCCGTCGCTTCTTCCGCCAGTTGGTGTGCACCCCGGTGTACCGCAGCGTTTGAGTTCTCGTAATACGCCCGCTCGGCATCCAGGACGGCTGTGGGCTTTTGACTCGTGGCTGCGCTGTCAAGGTAGACCAATGGTCGGTCACTACGCACAGTACGACCGAGGATCGGGAAGTCCTTGCGAATCCTCTGGACGTCCAGGGGTGAAGCCATGTTTTAGGCCTTCGCGAGATCGGTGAAGCGCTCATAACCCTCGGCTTCGAGTACTTCGGCGAGCTCCGGACCGCCGGTCTCCACGATGCGCCCACCCGCGAACACGTTCACGACGTCCGGCTTGATGTACCGCAGAATGCGTGTGTAGTGGGTGATGAGCAAGATCCCGGCGTTGGTTTCCTCGGTGAATCGGTTGACGCCTTCGGACACGATCCGCAGGGCGTCGACGTCGAGACCGGAGTCTGTTTCATCGAGGATGGCAATCTTTGGCTTCAGCAGAGAAAGCTGCAGAATCTCGTGACGCTTCTTCTCACCGCCGGAGAAGCCCTCATTGACGTTGCGCTCGGCGAAGGACGGGTCCATCTGAAGGCCGGCCATCGAGTCCTTAACCTCGCCGATCCACGTGCGGAGTTTCGGTGCCTCGCCGCGAACGGCGGTAGCCGAGGTCCGCAGGAAATTCGATACCGAAACGCCGGGGATCTCTACCGGGTACTGCATGGCAAGGAACAGTCCGGCACGCGCCCGCTCATCGACGCTCATCTCGAGGACGTCCTGGCCATCAAGGGTGATGGAGCCCTGAGTGACGACGTACTTCGGGTGGCCGGCGATGACGTAGGCCAACGTGGACTTCCCCGAGCCGTTCGGACCCATGACCGCCTGGGTACGACCGGACTCGACCGTGAGGTCGACGCCCTTCAGGATCGGGGTCTCACCGGCGTCGGTAACGACGCTCGCATGCAGATCCTTGATTTCCAATGTGCTCATGGTGATTCCTTACGCTTCGCTTGATTCGAAATGGGGACTGGGGTCGATCATGATTCGCGCCGTATCGCCGTCGCCGACGACTTCGACTCGGTAGGTGGGAACGGGTACCAAAGCAGGCAAGGACAGTGGCTTGCCGGTTCTCAGATCGAACTGGGAGCCGTGCAACCAGCACTCAAGCGCACACCCTTCGACCTCGCCTTCGGAAAGGTCGACGTCAGCATGCGAGCACTTGTTTCCGATGGCGAAGATGCCATCGGCGCACCTGACGAGGGCAATGTCCTCGCCATTGGCGTCGACCTTCATGGCCGTGTCCATGGCGAGATCCCCGACAGCGGCGACATCGACCAGAGCATCCGCGCTCACTGGATACCCCCCGCAACCTGCTCCTCGAGCGCCTCCATGCCGATGCGCTCTTCGATGCGGCGCAACACATCGTCGCGGAGATCAGTGTCTTTGACCTTCGTCAACACATCGACGAAGAACCCACGCACCACCAGTTGGCGAGCAAGCGTCTCGGGGATACCCCGGGACTCGAGATAGAACAATTGCTCATCGTCGAACCGGCCGGTGGCACTGGCATGGCCCGCACTGAGGACGTCTCCCGTCTCCAACTCCAAGTTGGGGACCGAATCAGCCCGGGGGCCATCGTTGAGCAGCAGGTTGCGATTCAGTTCGTATGTCTCGATGCCCGTGGCTTCACGGCGAACGAGGACGTCGCCGATCCACACGGTATGCGCGGATTCCCCGGAGAGCGCACCCTTGAACACGACGTTGCTGGAGCAGTTCGGCTGGTTGTGATCGACGAAGATCCGGAACTCCTGAAACTGCTCATCTGCTGCAAGAAACGCTCCGAGCAGTTGCGCAGATCCTCCGGGACCGGCGTAACGAACGGACTGCTGTAGGCGAATCACCGATCCACCGAGGGCGATCGACAAGCCGAGGAACTGCGCATCACGTCCAACCGTGGTGGCCCACTGCCAGATGTGCCGGCTCGTCCGTGGACCGTCGTAGAGCGTCAAGACCGTGAGGTCGGCTTGGTCGGCAACATCGGTAATGAGGATTCCACTGATGTCCGACGTCATATCCAACCGAAGTACAACCGTCGCTTTCGAGAAAGCACCCGCCGAGATCTCGACGCGGCCGTAATTCGCAGCCGCAGCAGCAGTGAGGTCCACCACGATGGCGTCCGCTACCTGTGATTCGGCCGGGATGTCAATGCACACGACTTCCGCCGCATTGGTTCGGGCCAACGCCGAAGGCAGGTCGGTCGCCACCCACTGGGCAGACGACTCCACTGCGGACGTATCCGCCGTTGCCGGACGCACCGAGACGAAAACGCCCGACGCCGCGGACACCGTTCCCCAGTCCCCGCGCCCGAAGAAGTCGCGAATCTTGTCGATAGGCGTGAATCGCCACTCTTCCTCACGACCGTGGGGAACATCGTGATCACCAGGATCGTTCGACAGGATCCGCGGTGCGAGATCGGAGGGCGGAGCTTGAACAGCACTCACCCGACGGCTCCTTCCATCTGAAGTTCGATCAGTCGATTCAGTTCCAGCGCGTACTCCATGGGCAGTTCGCGAGCAATCGGCTCCACGAACCCGCGAACGATCATCGCCATGGCCTCGTCTTCGTCCATGCCTCGCGACATGAGATAGAACAACTGGTCTTCGCTGACCTTGGACACCGTCGCCTCGTGGCCCATCGCGACGTCGTCTTCGCGGACGTCCACGTACGGGTAGGTGTCCGAGCGCGAGATGTCATCCACCAACAGGGCGTCGCACTTGACGGTGCTCTTGGAGTGGTGCGCGCCCTCCTGCACCTGCACGAGTCCGCGGTACGAGGTGCGTCCCCCGCCACGGGCCACCGACTTCGAGATGATGCTCGACGACGTGTACGGAGCCGCGTGCACCATCTTGGCACCGGCATCCTGGTGCTGCTTCTCCCCCGCGAAGGCGATGGAGAGAGTTTCACCCTTGGCGTGCGGACCGGTCATCCACACGGCCGGGTACTTCATGGTCACCTTCGAACCGAGGTTGCCATCCACCCATTCCATGGTTGCGCCCTCGTGCGCGATAGCGCGCTTGGTC
>Ga0075480_10001677_pt1 | contig 14054 bp, 7 predicted proteins | sample DEB08_DNA_7_FD_81590 | JGI IMG/M metagenome (GOLD analysis project Ga0075480, IMG submission 81590) | Aqueous microbial communities from the Delaware River and Bay under freshwater to marine salinity gradient to study organic matter... | ecosystem: Environmental > Aquatic > Marine > Coastal ... | reverse complement strand
AGATTTTGGAGATCGCCGTTCCCCTCGGCATAAGGCTGTTCTGACAGAACAACAACGACGGCATCGGGTACAGTCGTGAAACTGCCCGTGGCCGAATAGTCCAAAGTGCCCCCCGCCGCTGCAACGGTATCCGTGAAAGCATCCCGAATGGTTGTCGCTCCCGGAAAGTCGGCGTTTGTCGTGCCTGTTCCCTGCCATGTGACAGACCAGCCACCAGCTTGCAGTGGCACACTGTCTGCCGCACTCCCGACAAGTAAAATACGTTGGTCTGGCCGGAGGGGTAACACCTGACCGTTGTTTTTCAAAAGCACCTGCGAGCGGCGAACCGCTTCACGAGCAACGGCGCGATGTTCAGGGCTACCCACGACGCTGAGGGGCTGACGTGCGGGCTCGAAGTCTCTCGTGATCATTCCCAGTTTTTGTTTAACGTCAATAATGCGCGTGACCGCTTCGTCAATTCTCGATTCGCTGACTTCGCCGTTTCTGACCTGTGTAAGGAGATTTTCCCGGAAAGCGAGCCACTCGGTTGGCACCATGATCATGTCGATGCCTGCATTAATTGCCTGAGCGCAACTGGAATTGGAGCAGCCCGAGACTTGCCCAATTCCATTCCAGTCAGACACAACCATGCCGTTGAAATTGAGTTGATCTCGGAGCAGCGATGTCAGAAGTTCTTTGGAGCCGTGTACCTTTTCCCCATTGATACTGTTGAAGGTTGCCATGACTGTATCGACATCCGCTTGGATGGCTCCGGTATACCCTGATCCATGCTCAGCCATGAGCTGATCACTGGATGATGCGAGCGTATTACCCTGATCGCGACCCGCTCGTGTACCGCCGTCTCCGATGAAGTGCTTAGCGGTCGCGGCTATTCCCTCGGCCTCGATTCGCTCGACCATAACCCTGCCATAGCTTTCAACGATTGCAGGATCATCGGAGTAGCTCTCGTAGGTTCGACCCCATCGATAATCCTTTGCCTGAGCGAGAGTCGGTGCAAAGGTCCAATCTATCCCGGTGGCGCCAACCTCTCTTGCAGTAGCGGTAGCAATCTCACCAATTAAATCTGGATCGTTGATAGCCCCCAAACCAATGTTGTGGGGGAAGATAGTGGCTCCCCTTAAATTGTTATGGCCATGCACTGCGTCGGTTCCCCAAATTACGGGAACCCCCAAGCTGCTGGTTGATGGGCGAAGAGAGGCTTCGCGGAGTTCCCTCGCAAATTGGAGCCAGGTCTCAGGCGATGCAGCGCGATCGCCATAAGGATGACTTCCGCCTCCGTTGAGAACACTCCCGATTCCATATTTTGTGATGTCATCAAGACTGATGTAAGCGATTTCAGGCTGGATCATTTGCCCGACTTTTTGCTCAAGTGTCATCTCAGAGACAATTCGAGCGGTTGATGCAGCAAACAAGTCGAATTCGCCGGATATGACGATGACCTCCAGCATTACTTGGGTGGTGTTGCCAGCTGAGTCTGTTGCCGTGTATGTGATGATGTAGGTGCCGGCCTCAGACCCAACCTCGCCGGACACAGTTACAGTTAACTCACCATCCCTGTCATCTAGCGCAATGGCTCCCGCTTCGACGTACTCGTCCCCATCGAAAAGCGTTACGGTTCCCGATGCGTTTAACATTATGGCTGGTGGCGTTACATCGTTATTTGAGCCTATGTCTGTCGAACAGGCGGACATAACCGCGGCGCAAAGTAGGGGGATAGATAAGCTCATGGGTCTAAGTCTGATGTTATTGGCTACAACGTGCTGGAAGCTTTTCTCTTCCTCAAGGCCAACGAGACTAGACGGACCGCTTACGGGTTGCAAAGTCAAAAGTGTCGTCTGTGACCTATTACACACCGATCAGAGGGGATTCAGAAAGTGAGATGATACGGGCAATTTGCTACCAAGGGATCGTAGGCCGCTATGGCATTATAATCTGTGGCTAACGATAAATAAGAACGCGCCTAAGCTCGCAGTGGACCCACAGCTTTTTACAGAAAAAGCGACCGTGCCCAACGCGAGCGGGTCTGTCCCAATGCCAATAACTGGGTACAATGCGCAACGCCAGCCGTTAAGTGAACTACCAACCCTATAAAAAACTACAAAGAGATATGCTAGATGATAAATTCAAATTCTGACCCTAAAGTCGCTGAGTACATTCAGCATGCCGCAAAGGCCGCATGGAACGTGGACGGTATTTCTGAAGATCTCCCTCGCAGAGCCATCGAGAGGGTAGGGATTATTGGCGCGGGTACTATGGGCGGTGGAATTTCGATGAACTTTGCCTCGGCTGGTATTCCGGTGACGATTGTCGAGACAAAGCAAGAAGCATTAGATCGTGGCCTAGGAGTCATACAAAGTAATTACCAGCGCAGTGCAGATCGTGGGCGCTTTCCTCAGGAAGAGGTGGAAATCTGCATGGGGAGGTACACGCCCACGTTAGATTTATCTTCGCTAGCAGACTGTGACCTCATTATCGAGGCCGTCTTCGAAGACATGGACATCAAAAAATCGGTCTTCAGCAAGTTGGATGAAGTAGCAAAACCAGGCGCTATTCTCGCGACAAATACGTCTGCTCTAAATATCGATGAAATTGCCTCGGTCACCTCTCGACCAGAGGATGTTATCGGGCTTCACTTTTTCTCCCCTGCGAACGTCATGCGATTACTGGAAATCGTTCGAGCGGAGAAAACTGCCGATGATGTCGTGGCAACATCGGTAGACCTTGCTAAGACCATTGGCAAAGTGGCGACCTTAGTTGGCGTGTGTCCCGGTTTCGTGGGCAACCGAATTTTATTCGCCCGCCAATACCAAGCTAATGCGCTCATTTACGAAGGCATCATGCCTTGGGATATTGACTCTGCTTTCAACGAATTTGGCTTCAAGATGGGGCCTTTTCAGATGGCCGATTTGGCCGGCCTAGATATTGGCTGGAAAAAAGGTGCGACCACGACTAACCCTATACGGGATGCGCTGTGTGAACTCGACCGACGCGGGCAGAAGACTGGCGCGGGCTACTACGACTATGATGAGAACCGGAAGAATCAGCCGTCTGAGGTCACTGCAGGCATCATTCGCGAGATCACTGGCGCAGGTGATGCCACGTTGTCCTCTGAGGCGATTATCGACCGTTGCATCATACCGATGATCAACGAGGCGCTTGCCATTCTCGAGGAAAATAAAGCGCAGCGGCCGAGCGACATTGATGTCGTTTGGATCAACGGCTATGGGTGGCCATTGGATAAGGGTGGTGTGATGTACTTTGCGGACATGCTGGGTGCCGAAAGAGTGCTCGCGACTATGACGGAGCTGGCGGCGAACGATGCGAGTATTAGGGTGTCGCCACTACTGGACCAACTGATATCCACAGGGGGGCGTTTCGTGGATATTGATACAGGCGGATTGAAGGTCTAGGCAGAATGCCTTTACCTTAAAGGAAGCAATGCTGTGAATCAGGCACAGGCTCAAACTGGTTCGTTTACGCAGTTTTTCTCGCGAACGGTTGCGGATTCCGATCGATTGTTTTGGTTGCTCAATGCCGGCGGCTGGATAGGGTTGTCCGTTGTTACGTTATTGAGCCTCTCGTTGCCTTACGACCAGTTTGAATTCGCATACATCGCTCATAACCTCATACAGTCCGTCTGTGGGTTTTTGTTGTGTGCGCCTTTGCGAACAGCGATTAAGCATTCGTGGTCGTGGAGTCCCTGGAATCGTGTTCTTGTCGCGAGTGCACTGACGATCGTTGGAGCAGCGTTGTGGACAGCATTTCGATTGCAGCTACTCATGGTTTTGACCGAAGAACGGGGGTTGTGGGGAGACTTCGGTGGTTGGTTTTTTGCATCCTTGTTCGTTTTCTTAGCCTGGGTCCTTCTGTACCACCTTGTAAAGTTTGCGCAGTTGTTACAGGGAGAAAGGGAGTCGCTACTGGTCTTAGAGGCCGGACGTCGGAAAGAAGCTTTCAAGCTGGTTTCAGCGGAGTCAGCTGCGCGAGAAGCTCAGTTAAAATTACTCCGCTATCAACTTAATCCACATTTTTTGTTCAATACCCTTAATTCCATAGCCTCATTAGTGAGCACGGAACGCAGGGAAGACGCGCAAAGTATGATTGCGGAGCTGTCTACGTTTCTCCGATTCTCCTTGGAATCCGACAGGAACATCACGATCCCTCTAAGAGATGAAATTGAGGCGCTCGATTTATACTTGCGTATTGAGCAGGTTCGATTTTCCGATCGATTGGTGGTTGAGCAGGAGATAGACCCCCGTACTCTTTCCACGAAAGTGCCGAGTTTATTGCTTCAACCTCTCGTAGAGAATGCCATCAAGCACGCGATTGGTCGGGCAGAAGAGGGCGGCCGTATTCTCGTGTCTGCGAGTCTTGCCGACCAACAGCTGGTGCTAAGTGTGGAGGACAGTGGTTCGGGAGTTGATCAGAGACAACCAGAATTATCCGATCTTTTTGAGACGCCCGGTTTTGGTCTTAGAGGTACCGCTGAGCGCCTCGAAAATTTGTATGGTGATGCCTTCAGTTTTAATGCATCCACCTCTCGATTGGGTGGTTTGAAACTTGCGTTACACTTACCCTCCAGAGGGCAAAAGAAATGACAGGACACTTACGAGTCTTAATCGTCGATGACGAGCCTTTGGCGCTCGATTATTTGGAGACTTTGCTAGCCTCGCTACCTGAGGTAGAGCTTGTGGGTCGTTGTCGCAGCGGACGAGAGGCTCTGGGACAGCTGCAAAAGCAACCTGTCGACCTCATGTTTCTCGATATTCAGATGCCAGCGATCAATGGTTTGGACGTGGTCAAGCGGTGCCAAAGTGACGTCATGCCGGTGGTCGTTTTCGCTACTGCCTATGACGAGTATGCGGTTCGCGCGTTTGAAGCCAATGCAGTTGATTATTTACTGAAGCCATTCGAGCCGGAACGAGTTCATGAGGCGGTGCTTCGCGCCAAGGACCGGCTGCTTTCTGTTGCTTTGCAGAGTGGAAAGGAAGCCGCGGTTGCAGCGATTGCGGGTCTCGAAGGTGGAAGCGAGTTGCTCGCGGGCGAAATTCAAGACCGGCCCACTCGCTTGCCGATCAAAGACGGACCACATACGCACTTGGTCGAGTTGGTAACCATCGACTGGATTGACGCCGCGGGAGACTACATGTGCGTTCACGCCGGTAACGAGACTTATATTCTCCGGTCAACAATGAAAGAACTGGAAAAGAAGCTCACATCGGAGTTTGTTCGAATTCACCGATCGACGATAGTCAACCTGAACAAGGTTCGATCTGTTGATGCGATTCCCAAGGGTGAGTGCCTTCTTCACCTCGATGATGACGTAAGTCTAAAAGTCAGTCGGAACTATCGACAAGCCGTTCAAAACCTCATGAGATAAGGCATAAATAGGCGCTTTCCCACTTGTCTCGCCGTAAGTCCCAATCGTCGTGTTTGTATTAAGTGCGCAATCCCAATGTGGGATAAAGCAAGCTGCTAAATCTAATTAAATAATCGACTAATTGGGGTTACTCATGTTTGATCGCTTGTATCGTCATGGCCGTCTTGTTGGCATCGGCCTAGCTGCAGCTCTTATAAACGCCTGTGGGGGCGGTGGGGCATCGTCTCCAGAAACCGAAGCTTTCTATGTTGAGGAAGAATCTGAATGGGGCTTGGTTTGGTCCGATGAATTCGATGGAACCACTGTCAACCCTGCCAATTGGACCTTCCAGGAAGGGGATGGCTCAGATATTTTTGGCTTCCCAGGTTGGGGGAATTCTGAGCAGCAGTACTACCAGGCGGACAACGCAACCGTCGCGGATGGTGTGCTGACTATTACCGCTCGCAGTGAAGAGGTGGGAGGAATGTCCTACACCTCATCTCGGATGAGAAGTCTTAATAAGTTTGATTTTAAATACGGTCGAGTCGAGGTTCGGGCGTCTGCTGCACCGGGCCAAGGGCTTTGGTCCGCGGTGTGGATGCTTCCGTCTGATTCACCCTACGGGGCGTCATGGGCCGCTTCGGGAGAGGCCGACATTTTAGAGGTCGTGAATGCAGGCACTGATAATCAAGCAGTGTTTGCGGCGGCGCATTTTGGGTTTGAGTGGCCGCTAAACCGGATTTATTCAAACTTGGTTGAGGTCGATGACGCGAGTGAAATGCACACTTACGCCATAGAGTGGAGCCAAGAGTACATTCGCTGGTTTTTAGATGACGAGCACCTTTACACAATGGGTGCTGACCACTATTACAGCTACTACTACAAGAATGAGTCGGAAGGTTTTGCGACTCAGAAGGGCGGCGCGCCATTTGACGTTCCCTTTCACTTGCTAGTGAATCTGGCCGTTGGTGGCAACGGTCCTGGTGATGTTGATGCCGGTGCTATTCCATCGGAAATGGTGGTTGACTACATTCGTGTCTACCAGTGCCAGTATGGAACAAACGCTGGGACGGGGTGTAACAGCAATGCTGATCGCACCCTTGAGCAGCCAGATGCCCTGAACCCTTATGTTTATGAAACAGAGCTGTACAACGATGGTCCAGCAACGCTGTCTTGGACCATTGCGGGCGAGCTCATCGAACGTCCTTTACAAGCTCTTACCGGCTGGGACAACGGTGGTGCAATGGTTGTCTCCGAGGCAGTGGTTGATGGTCGAGGTACTGTGATCGACATCAATACTAGCGGCGCTGGTAACGCCGTGATCAACGCGGTTGATGGCGAAACCATGGACATCTATGGCCACTATGGTGGCGGTGAGCTCAAGTTCGATATGTACATCGACAGCAGCGGTACAGCGCCCCTAGGTAACATTGCAATCAAAATGGACAGTGGCTGGCCTGCATTGGGTTATGTCACCTTTGATATCGCTGATCTTCCATCGAATGAGTGGTTCACGCGAAGTGTGAATGTGAGTGACTTAATAGAAAATGCGGGAGATCAGCCTCTCGATATCTCGAAAACAGTCAATGCATTGGTGGTTGAGCCATCGAGCGCGGCGCATATCATGGTTGATAACGTCAAACTTGTCTGCGGCCATCCAGAGCGCAACGGATGTGGAATCGCGCCGCCTGTTGCTGATACGGGTGGTGAGCTCCTCGCCGTGATGGGAACAGATGGTGTAGTAAACACCGCTTTCTTTGACAAGGGTGACGGCGTGACCCAGGGCATATGTGGCTCAAGTGCCGATACCAGCTGGGCTGATTACTGTGGTGATACGGGTGCGGCAGCGGGCAACCTGATTTCTTGGAGTTTGTCGGATTCTGGAGACCCTGATGTGGGCACCTCCCTATTGGTCAATTTCGGTCCTGGTACAGATTCCGGTGTCTTCTTCTTTGGATCAACTGCGGGTGTGGATCTATCAGCATTCCGCGACGAAGGCTTCCTACGATTTGATCTTCGATTGCCTCAGGTGACTGTTGATACTGGTATGACATGGAAGCTTGATTGCTTCTATCCATGCAGCACCGGGGATCAAGCGCTTGATCTGACGGGATATGTTGCGGATACATGGCAGACCTTTGAGTTCGCGGTCTCCGATATCGCTGCCATGGGTGACTTTGATTTGACACGAGCCAATACAGGTCTCGTATTGTTCCCGACCTTCGGGCAGCAGAATAACTTGTCATTCGAAGTCGCTAACGTGCGTTACGAAGTAGATGGTGACGACACTGGTGGTGGAGAACCTGAAGACACAGGTATTCTCGGTACGTGGCAGCTGGTTAAGACTGCCGGTGCGCTGCAGGTTGGCCCGGGTGAGCGTGATGGCTCATGGTGGCAGAACAGCGAGGGTGACGTAACTGTTCGCGCTTGTCTGTTTGATGACAATTTTGTCTTCAGCCGTGATGGCACGTTTGCTGTGGAGATGGGTGGAGAGACCTGGCTCGAGGGTTGGCAAGGTGTTGACGAAGGGTGTGGTACACCTATCGCGCCACACGATGGCAGCATTCCTGCTACGTTCACCTTTGACGAAGACCAGCAGTCTCTGACCATTGACGGACAGGGCTCGTTCATCGGTCTCGCCAAGGCTTACAACGGCTGTGAAATTGGTAAGGATGGTTGTGCGGCACAAATTCCTGGTGACGCGCCTGCCAGCATTACCTACAACGCATACGAAAACGAAGACGGTACCGCGACTTTCACCATTGAGATTGGTGGTGGTTACTGGAGCTTCACGCTGGAGAAAGTGGCTGAGCCACCTTCTCCTCCGCCCATCGTAGGTGGTTGGCAGCTAGCGCCAATTGCGGGTGCTTTGAAGGTTGGGCCAAACGTCAATGATGGTAGCTGGTGGCAAAACTCTGAAGGTGACGTCACCGCTCGTGGCTGTCTCTTCGATGACGTCATTACGTTCGGTGCTGATGGCTCGGTGAACATTGAAATGGATGGATCTACATGGCTCGAAGGTTGGCAAGGCGTTGACGAAGGCTGTGGTACGCCCATTGCGCCTCACAACGGTGAGAACCCCGGTACGTACAGCTACGACGCGGATGCGGGTCAAGTCACGCTGCAAGGCCAAGGAACATTTATCGGACTTGCGAAGGCGTACAATGGCTGTGAAATCGGCAAAGACGGCTGTGCTGCCCAGATTCCGGGCGATGCGCCGGCAGAAATTGTCTATGACATTGAGGTCCTGGAAGACGGTAACGCAATGGTGTCGCTTGAAATTGGAGGCGGATACTGGACGTTTACCCTTCAAAGAGCAGCGGAGCCTGAAGCATCGCCCATCGCGGGAAGCTGGCAGTTAGCGCCCATCGCGGGAGCTTTGAAGGTGGGTCCAAATGTAGACGATGGCTCCTGGTGGCAGAACTCTGAAGGGGATGTCACCGCTCGCGGTTGCCTATTCGACGATGTCATAACGTTCGGTGCTGATGGTTCTGCGACGATTGAAATGGATGGTTCTACTTGGCTCGAAGGTTGGCAGGGTGCTGATGAAGGCTGTGGTACGCCTATTGCCCCTCACGACGGTGCGAACCCTGGTACGTATAGCTACGACGCTGATGCTGGGCAAGTTACGCTACAGGGCCAAGGAACGTTCATTGGACTTGCTAAGGCCTACAATGGCTGTGAGATTGGCAAGGATGGATGTGCAGCTCAGATTCCAGGTGACGCGCCCTCTGAGATTGTCTACGACATCGAGCTACTGGAAGACGGTAGTGCAATGGTGTCACTTGAAATTGGAGGCGGGTACTGGACCTTTGCATTGGTAAGGATCTGAACCGCGTCTGAGATAGAAAAACCGGGCAGCTGCCCGGTTTTTTTTTGTCCTTGGTTTCGGTTTTGGAGTCACCGAGGCGTTAGCAACATGGGTACCAGAGATGCGCCTGTTGGGGGAGCGTATTATCTTTGCAGGCCATAAACTGCAGTGGCCTACCAGTTTTGACTCAAACGTTACTAGGCCTTGGCGTGCTGGATGAGCGTCTGCACAAAAGCACCGTGTTTTGGCAGTTTGGAAACCGTGGCCGACACGTCTGTTTGAATTGATGCCAGGAATTCCTTCATCTGGGTATCTGTCATTGCCTGTGCAATGTTGTGATAGCTTTTTGGAACCAGCCCTTGCCCCATCATTACCTGCACCCAGGAGTTTTCAGCAAATACATCGTCCTGCGGTTTAAATACTCTGCCGGATCGTTCGAATAGTTCCATGCGGTGCTTTAACGACTCGGGTAAATCCATGTTCCTACAGTGATCCCAAAACGGATCCCCATAACGCTCGTTAAGTGCGTAATGAAGCACAATGAAATCCCGAATGTGTTCAGCCTCTGATCGCATTTTCGCGTTGTACTCACGCACCGTACTGTCTTCAATTTCGAGATCCGGAAACATCAGCAGCAGCCACATGATTCCGTTCTGTATAAAATGAATACTGGTTGACTCCAAAGGCTCGATAAATCCGCTAGACAGGCCAATGGCAATACAGTTCTTGTTCCAATATTGCTTGCGCTGACCCGTGGTAAATTTAATGGGGCGGGGATCAATAAGCGTTCTTTCGGGCACGTTTTGCAATAAAAGCTCGCGGGCCGAGTCATCATCCATGAAATCATTAGAATAGACGAGTCCATTTCCAGCTCGATGCTGCAATGGTATACGCCATTGCCAGCCAACTTTATGAGCAATTGCTCGCGTATAGGGCTTCGGATGCTCACCCAATTCGCTCTGAACAGCCCAAGCGCTGTTGGCGGGCAACCAGTGGCTCCAGTCGTCGAACCCCGTGTTAAGCGCGCCTTCGCTCAGCAGTGCTCTGAAGCCTGTGCAATCGATGAATAAATCGCCCTCGACACGCTGACCACTCTCGAGCACAAGCGCATCGATGTAGCCGTCTTCAGATGCTACCTCAACGTTGGCGATTTTGCCTTCTACGCGCGTTACACCGGATGCCTCTGCCATCTTGCGGAGATACTGCCCGTATTTGGTAGCATCGAGATGGTAGGCGTAATTTAACTTCTTTTCGGAGGTGATGGCGAAGCGTTCCGCCTCGGCTGCTTTGAGCTCGGGGCAATACTCGCCATAGTCGTCTGCCAATCCGAGCTCACGCGCGCGAAGCCAGAAATGGTGAAAGCCTGCTGCCCATGAGCCGCGGCCGGTATCACCAAAGGAGTGAAAATAATGCTCCCCATGCTGTCGCCAATTCTCAAACTTAATGCCCAGCTTAAATGTGCCGCTGGTCAACTTAATAAAATCTGGCTCCGGTATACGCAACAACCGGTTGATGGTCAAAATCGTGGGAATGGTGGCTTCACCCACGCCGACAGTGCCTATTTCTTCCGACTCAACTAAGGACACCGAAAGTTTCCGTCCCACCAAACGCGAAAGCGCAGCAGCGGCCATCCAGCCTGCTGTGCCTCCCCCTGCGATTACGACATGTTCAACTGTTCTTGCAGTCATACTTCTTGGTTACCGTTTTAATGCGTTACTTAGCTCTGCTCTTAGTCGTCGAGCCATGGAATCGTCAAGGCTACTCAAGCGGCCCCAGCTGTGTTCGGGTAAGTGTTCCAAGTGCCGGTTATCTTGTGTGAAAACATAGTGATCAAAGAGTGCCTTGAGTGCCATTCTCTGCGCCAAAGGCAGGGAACGAATACTTAAGAACGCGTGTTTTAATGCTTCGGTGGGGGAGCCCAGTACCCCGGGTGTTTCCTGCCACCAAAAGTTAACAAGACCGTTGATATCGTCCAGCGACTCGACCTGATGCCACCACATATTCGGGATATAGATAACATCACCCGGTTCGAGAAGTGTCGTCTGCGCCTGTTCCTCGGCTCGCTCGAATCGGGGGAAACGCTGGTAATCGGGCTCGTGAAAGTCAACCATGCTGATGGGCTGACCTGCAGGTGTTAGGTCCCACGGGCCAATATACAAATTCTCGACTTGCTCCGGTGGAAACAGCGTAAATAGTCGACGGCCAAGAACACAGCCTGCAATATTTCGGGGAAAGTCAAAATGGGCTGCAACCCTTGACTGGTTACCCACCCACAAGCTGGTCATAACGTCAGGTAGATCCATCGGTAGTGGGTTGGCCTCGTTAAAACCAGGAAGCCAAGCGCTGGTTTGGGTGGAGCCGACATAGAGTGCGGGATTGTTGTCACCCCCTACGAATCCGAGGAGCTTCTCAAATACTTGGTCTAAACGGGTGCTCACCGGCACAAAGTTAAAGCCCGTAATATCGTCGTTGTAAAAAAAACGACCACGTTTGTCGGGCTCGGCTAAAAATGCGTTGATGGGTCTTCCGCCATAAAAGCTAGCGAGATAGGTGAGTGCGCTGGCTGCGCTTTCTTCCGCAGCTTTCACCACAGGCCAATCCTTTAGGTACCGCCGAATGACCCAAGGGGTGTCCGACTCGAGAACTTGTCGATCTAATATCGTTCCGGGAGCTATCTCTAGCTCCGCGATAGCTTTTGCATTCTCGCATGCGGCCATAAACTGTTATCCAATTATTAATTGATTTTTCAGGTTTATGAGTCGTTTTAATTGTGACTGCGAAGCCACCATCATATAGGCCGGTAATAAGTGCCCGCGGCGATGAAGGTCGGTTACCGCGTCCTCGTTCAGACGCTGAAGCTTTTCATCGTCGATAGCGTAGAAGCCTTCCAGAGCATGGTCTTGCCCAGTTTGGAGCGTTATTTTTAGAGTAATAGGGGTGATAAGACCGTGCTCCTCCACGGCGTCAATAAATTGAGGCGTTGTCGTGTGTCCCTCGTGAATTCCTTCGAGGATGGCCGCCAAACGGTCCAGATAGTCCGTATTGCCACCAAATTCCAGAAAAAGAGGTTCTCCCTCGCTGTCGCTGACCGCGGGGTGCTCCATGTCGATAGCAATGACCCGAGACGGCTCTCCGGCTTCGGTGGTACCTTCGGTTGCGATCATGAGGGGCCCTCGCTGAACCAGCATGGGAATGTACTGGCTAGTCCATCGATGATTATCGATAAACAAATTTTCTCCCTGTTCGAAACCGAACAGAGCGATAGGTCTAAAGCTACCGTCCGCCGGGTTTTTTTGAAACATCAGTGGAAAATTGCTCTGTAGCGCACGCATTTCGACCGTATAAACAGGGGAGAACATGATCTCGTCGAGAGGCGAAGTTACCTGCTTTATTCGAACTTGAGAGTGCTGAACATTGTTTAGCTTTTGAATGTTGCTCAAGGTTAGTCCTTTACATCGCCGCGAAATTTCGGTCACGGAGCTGGTTCATCAAAAAACGATTGGGCGGTAAATGCTGACCGAATCGTTTGGCTTTTTGTTGCGCCTCTGCAAAGAGTGTTTGGGCTAGATGCTTTTGCTGCTCATGGTTGCGTTTTCGTGGCGCGGACGCCTGAGTTTCAAAACCCATACCGTACAGTACATATTGGTAACTGGCTGCAGGAAACATTTCATCTCGCCGCATATCGTCATGATACCAAGGAGCTCGTGAGCGCCACAGAGTGAGATTCTCTTGCAGGGTGTCCGGTATGCTTGAGGGGTCTCGATTATTGAGCCAATACGGCGAATCCGAGCGGTTTGAAAGCACATAGTGAAGTTTTAAAAAATCAATAATTTGCGCCCATCGAGAAGAGAATTCCTGATTAAATCTTTTTGCTACTATCGCCATGGAGTCACGGTTGTGCGGGAGTTGATCAGCAATAGCGGATGCACTGAGTTCAATGAGAACGAGAGCTGATGCCTCAAGTGGTTCTATGAAACCCGCGGAGAGACCTACAGCGACACAGTTTTTCACCCAAAACTTCTCGCGATAGCCGGGTTGAAAACGCAGAAGCCGCTGTGACAGACCGGCTAATCCATCCGCACGTCCCGTCAGCCTAAGATATCGGTCCAGCACCACCTCTGTGTCTTCAGGTGATTGATAGTCAGTCGAAAAAACGTGTCCAACGCCCCTGCGATTCTGGAGTCCTATGTCCCATATCCACCCGTTACTCTGTGCAGTGGAGTGTGTGGTGGCCGCTATCTCAGTTGTCTCGTCTTCGTAGGGCACTTGTACTGCCAAAGCCGCGTCATTGAATAAAAACGCTGACTGTGACTTCATTGGCACACGAAAGTGCTCGCCTAATAGCAGGCTTTTGAAGCCGGTGCAGTCTATGAAAAGGTCTCCGATAACGTCGCCAGCCTGTTGAGTTACCACGGATCGAATATAACCGTCGGTATCAGTGTTTACATGGCTGACGTCAGCTTTGATATGGATTACGCCAAGATTGTTAACCGCATGTCGTGTCAAAAGAGCGGCGAATTTACCTGCGTCTAAATGGTAGCCATAGTTGACGGTATAGGCGTAGTTGGGAACACCCAGTTGTTTGGGGGCTCTCGACTGCTCACATACGAGGTATTGCGGTGTGACAGCTTCAGCAAACGGGAGGTCACCGGCTTCACCGCTTAACCAGTGTTCGGCGAGATTTACTTTTTCAAAACCCTCTGGCATTGAGAAAGGGTGATAGTAGGGTTGATCGTTTGTATCCACCCAATCTTTGAACCATGTTCCTTGCTTCATAGAAGCATTGCATTCACGTATGAAATCGGCTTCATCGATACCGATTGCATTGAGTGTTGTTCTCATGGAAGGCCAGGTACCTTCTCCAACACCGACAGTTGGAACGTT
>Ga0075480_10001675_pt1 | contig 14058 bp, 9 predicted proteins | sample DEB08_DNA_7_FD_81590 | JGI IMG/M metagenome (GOLD analysis project Ga0075480, IMG submission 81590) | Aqueous microbial communities from the Delaware River and Bay under freshwater to marine salinity gradient to study organic matter... | ecosystem: Environmental > Aquatic > Marine > Coastal ... | reverse complement strand
GACACAGAGGTTCCACTTACTGTACCTACAATAGCCATCCCATTTTGGGTAGTTCCATTTTTAAATGCAATAACAATTCTATTACTATTACTATCAAACGCTACGCTATTATAGTTAGATGCGTCACTTGTATATTCTGTTTCAGATCCTAAAGTTAAAGATACAGCATCAGTAACACCACTAACAGTACCAGTAGAGTTTACGATAACAGGTTCACCATCTGTTATTGCACCACTAGCAATAGCTCGTACTTCAGCGTCTTCTGCTATGTCACCAATAAATCTCATTTAAGTTCCTATGAAAGTTCTTCGTATGTAACTGTATAAGTTAAATCGTTAGCTGCACTTGCAGTAACACCAAGAGACTTATCTTCTTCTAAGTATAGTCCCATGTTCTTATCTATAATAACTACGAATGAATCTGCTGGTATTGCTATAGTAGAAGCGATAACTACTGCTGTCCCTGCTAGATCATCATTCGGATATATTGCTACAGTAATTGTAGCTGAGTTTGTACCATCTACGTTAGATATAATCAAGCTATTAACTTTCATTACCTTACCAGATGATGCAGGATTATTTACAGCATTGACTGCTGAAGTTCCTGTTAGTAATGCGGTTGCTGTCTTTGCAGTAATGGTTGCTACATTGACAATATTAGGTGCTGACATTTTTTATCTCCTTTTAGCCAAATACCATTGCCATTGCAATAGCCTTACCTGTTGATGCTCTAGCATTTAATTGTGTTTGTATGTTACTTGATACACCGTCTAAGTAATCATATTCTGTATTAGTAACACCAGTATCGTATAGTGATTTAAGATAGTTCAATTCAGTTACAGATCCATTGTATCCATCTAGTTTATTTAGTTCTGCACCAGTAGATGTAACTGCTGTACCTGCATAGTTTAAGTTACCTGCTGCTATATTAACTTCACCAGTTCCTTTTGGTGTAATGTCTATATCGATGTTAGTATCATCACCCATAACTCCGACAACTACAGATCCACTTGATGCTGAGTTAGTTACCTCTAAAGCATTTACAGCAGAACTAGCTGTTTGAAATACTAATGCCTCATTACCGTTTGCATCAGCAATAAAACCACCATCGACTATCTTAGGTGCGGTTAGTGTTTTGTTTGTAAGTGTTTTACTAGTACCAGCAAGGTAGGTATCAAATGTATCGACATTTGTATGTCTCATTACACCACCATCATTAGTAACAATACCGTCACCTGATGCAACTGCTGTAGTACCTACTGTAGATCCACCATCTAGTAAGTTAAACTCAGCAGCAGTAGCAGTAAGATCTGTACCAGCTATTTGTAAGCTAGTAGCGTTTACTTTACCACCAGAGCTATAGATAACACCTTTACTATTTACTATAGTTCCTGCACTTGCACCATCAAGTACATTTAGTTCTGCACCTGAAGCAGTTAATCCAGTTACGTTATTAGATGTACCTGCAACGGCATCTACATACGCTTTAACAGATTGTTGTGTAGGAACTAATGTATCACTATTAGAAGACATATTATCTTGATCTACAAATGCTGTTATTCCTATTGTACCATCATTTAATGATCCAAAGTTTACTGCACCTGATGTTGTTATTGCAGAAGATCCAGTATCTATTGTACCAAAGCCAGAAGTAATACTACCAGTATCTAACGCACCAGTAGATACCAGGTTAGGCATTGCAGTTATTTCATCATCAAAGTATGCAGCCAAGTCTGTAACTGCTACCTGTACCATCGTCCCATTGTCATTAACAACTACTCTATCTGCATCTGCTATTGTAGTACTAGTAGCTGATGTCCCACCATCCATAATGTTTAGTTCTTCTGGTGTAGATGTAATTTGCGTTGTACTTACAGCAGCTAGTACTGGAATTGTACCTGATTGGTTAGGAAGATTAATTGTACGATCAGCAGTAGGGTCTACTATAGTAAGTGTAGTCTCATGGTCATCTGGGGTAGCACCTTCAAACACGATTGCATTCTCTGCATTCATTGTAACAGTATCTACAATTGTCTGTGTACCAGTAACTGTAAGATTACCTGCAACAGTTAAGTTATCGCCTATAGTTACTTCAGATGTACCATGTCCTATTGTTACAGCAGTACCAGATATACCAGTACCGATAGATACTGACTCACTACTATTAGCTGTATCAACAATAATATATGCATCTGATCCTTGCTTGACTGTAAATGCAGTAGCTGAGTTATCTGTTACAGCTACATTAATATCTGTTCCATCAGCAGAAATAGAGTCAAGAGCAATATCACCTACGTTAGTTATATTACCATCACCTGCACTAATTGCTGTAGCACTAACAGTACCAGCAAATGCCGTGTTAGCTCCAGTAAATGTAGCAGCAGTAGTAGAACCAGACTTAACAATAAGATTGCCAGAGTTATTTGTTAATGCACCATACTGAGTACCTGCATCTTTTAAGATTACATCAGCACCATCTGCATCAAGTATAATATCTCCTGCACTATCTAATAACATATCACCAGAAGATAATGCTATGGTTGTACCATCTATGTTAAAGTTATCTATATCAATACCAGCATCAGCAGTAACCTTACCAGTAGAAGTAAGTGTTCCACCTACGGTTGTATTACCACTAATATCTGCTGTACCGTTTATATCTATTGCAGTAGCTGTAAGGTCAATCTCATCTGTAGCTCCAAGAGAAAGAACAGTAGCACTAGAGCCATGAATAAATTGTGAAGCATCATTAAACTGTATCTTATTAGTAGAATTAAGTAGTACTCCAGTATCAGCAACATGGGTAAGAGTAACATCTTGGTCATCTCCTAATCCTATTACAGCACCGTCTGCTAAGTACAAATCACTAAACTCTAATGATGTAGTACCTAGTGCAGCACCATCAGAGGCATCAGGTACGAATGCAGTAGTAGCTGTTATTGTAGTTCCTTGTACCGTACTGGAACCAGTAAGCGCACCAGTAACTCCTAATGTACCAGCTACAGTAGCATTTACATCTACATCAAGAGTGTCTATGTGTGCAATACCATCTATAAACATATCTTTAAATTCTAATGATGCTGTACCTAAGTCTATATCATTAGTTGTTATAGGAACAACAGCACCATCCTGTATTCGTAATTGTTGTGTAGCTGCACCACCTACTTCATTATAAAACTCTATGTGATTATTAGCAGTATCTACTAATACCATGTTACGTTGGTCAGCATCAGCTACTCTATCTATAGGTGGGCCTTCTGCTGTTGTCCCATCATGTGAGTGACCTGACGTTTCATTAAAGGCTGCTAAAACTTGGTTAAGTTCTGCATTAAGTGGTGCTGCTGATATAACCTCACCGCTAACTATTTGTGCTGCTGATTGTCTAGTATATCCTGCCATTATCTATATCCTGCATCCTGGTAAGTTATGGAGAACCCACTAACACTGTAAGGTGCTTGGGTTCCAGTTGATGTTATAATCAACGATATGGATTTTCCTGATCCCTCTATATTTGTTTCTAGTACTGGACTTGATGACCCATCAAATGTAAACGATGCATCGTAAGTACTATTAGTTGTAGTATATCTTGATAAAGCCCCTGCTGTCGTTAATGAATACGTAGTAGGATCTGGTGTATTAGGATCATCCCAGTTATAGGCTATACCCAAGTTCAAACTAGAAGACCCCTCTGGTCTAGTAAATAACGATACATGTTGGAATATTTTGCGTTTTTCGGTAGAGTCGAAATATAAAAAGGGTGTTGCGTAAACTGCCGTAACATCACCACTATCAAAAGTATTACCAGATTCTTGCTGATATATCTCACCGTTTAAATCTCCATGTAATACTACTTCAACATCATTGATTAAACCACTAGTAGCAACAAAAGCTCTTATCCCTAATAGTTCACCAAACTCCCAGCCTACTCTTCTATCTGCAAATCTAAGTCCACCTATTATACCACCTGTATCTGCTGTAGCTGTGGTTGTCTTAGGAAAGAAATAACGAAATTGAGATTTATTTCTAATAACTACAGAAGACATATTATCTAAGTTATGTGTACTAGGCAGTGATTGCAGCAACTGTTGTACAGGCTTAGAAATAGTTTCAAGTTCTACGTCACCAATTCTGGCAGTACCTTGAATAGGACGAATACCGTCAGAGGCTAAAAATAATACATCACCACCTATTTCAATAATACTATCTGTGGCAATACATCCGATATTATTTGTTACTTCAGCTAAAGTAAAATCTGAAGTACTAGTTCCAGTTAATCTTTTTATTTTATCTTTACCAAATACATATAAGCTATCTCTAAACTTAGCTATACCTGTTATGTTAAAACCTACATTTATACTTCCAGCACCACTAGCAGTTCTAAATCTATTGTCTACATTAGGTTCACTAAAAAGTAATTTGTTTTCACCTAACCCTGTACTAGGAAATCCTGCATAAAACTGATGATTTCTAAAGTCTGTTGTCATTGAAGCTCCTGCTGGAGAAGCATCATCTGACGTAGTATGCTCACTAAAAGTAGATCCATCAAACTTAGCAGGTGTACTAGTACCATCACATATTATAACAGATTCAGTACCTGTAAATGAATTAATACTTTCTCTTAACTTTAAAACGTTTATGTTAGATCTATTAGACGATACTGCAATCCAACCAGAAGTAGAGTACTTATATATAGAATACGATTGACTGTATGTAGCTGTTACTGATGTACCTGCTCCACCACTTACTGTGGAGGTAGCAAGAGAAGTAAATGATACTGTGTAAGTGTTTGCGTCAGGTACAGATACTACTGCCATCTCAACAGCATTTGGAGTTATACCTCCTATAGCTGTACTACCTGTAAATGTTACTTTGTGTCCTATAGATAAACCATGATCATTATGTGTTACTGTTATTGTTGCACTACCATTAGATACTGCAAAAGGATTATCTGGTAGATCTTGTGTAATTGCATTTACTTTAAATTTTACTGAACTACCACCACCAGTAGCACCTGAAGATGCAGCAGATGTAAACGCTACAGTGTAAGTATTAGCATCTGCTACTGTTAAAATTGCCATGTCTACTCCATTTGGAGTAATTCCACCAACAGCAGCAGACCCTGAAAATTGTACTCTATTCCCTACAACTAGTCCATGACTACTTTGTGTAACAGTTATAGTAGCACTGCCACTAGTAACTACGAAAGGATTAGCACCTAATGAACCATTGTGATCTTTTGTATTTCTTCTAGCTGCATAAGGTACACCATCCAATATCCAAAGACCTATTACTGATCCAGTACCTAAAATAGAGCCATAAGTAGAATTATAATCAGCATATCCACTTATACGTCTATAACCACCAAACTGTGACACTTCCATATTTAACATACGCAAAGCTGCACCAGGATTGGTATTAGCTAGGGATAATGCATCCTCATTGGTAAATAAACCACCTTTAGAAAGGACGGTTGCATCCTTTAAAGCATCTACCATTAAGCATTACCATGAGGTACATTTATTAATCTACTTACGCGAGTATCTCTAACATCTGTAAATCTATTGATTAGAAGAGTTCTCATTCGATCAATACCTTCATCAAACTTTGCTTTTACTAATTGAGCCTGTTGAGCATTATCTCTAAACATAAAGCAATGATATAAAGCACCATCAATAACTACGTGCTTATATGCATCTGGTACAGACATGGTATCTGTAGCATTTGTCAAATCAGTAGCATAGGCAAAGTAACTATAGCTTACACTATACGTAGCATCAGGTCTAGGAGTAAATCCTACTTTATTATCTAATGTACGATAAACATAAATAGGCTGATCAAAATCACCTGTACCTGCTTCTGCATCTCTTTCAAAGAATCTTTTTATAAATGTATCATAGTCTATTAGTTTTAAATTACGTGCTGAATGATTATTATCCGCATCATAATTTATTCTAAATGAATCCCAATCAGCTATTTTAAAGTCAGATTCTAATGCGTACTCTTGTGTCCCTATTACTAGTGTTAAAGAACCAGCAGTAAAGTTAAAAGGAAATTCAAATTCTCTTTGGGATATTTCTTGTATTGAACTATTTATAGCATCTTTAACTTGTGCGCGAAAACCTGTAGCATTTGGAAAATCAGTTGCAGTTAATTCAACTTCATTCAAACGTCTAAGGGTATCATTAACTAATGTTAAATAGGTTGTTGTCATATCTCACCCAAATTAAAGAAGGGGGTAGCTCAAATACAGAACTACCCCACAATACTTTATTATGCCAAGGCATCTCTTGCAGCAGCAGATGGTTTTGTACCATTTGCGTTGCAATTAATGCAAGTAGCATATACACGTAGTACGCCAACAGCAGCAGCAGCTCCTGCCAACTTAACATCAATAGTATCTGTAGTACCGATAAATTGAGTATAAGTTGAAGCACCTGAACCAACAACTGTATTGGTTTGTCCGTTAGTTCCAGCAGCACAATAGCCAGTAGAAGTAACATCAGCACCATCAACAATGTCATCACCAGCAGCAAAGTCAATGTCAGCAGTTACACTTGAAGTAAAAGCTGTCATAACTTCAGCACCAGCATTAAGTACCAACGTACCAGCAGGTATTTCTAGTAGCTGAAAGATATCTCCATCAGAAACAGTGTTACCAGCAGTAATTAATGCAGCTACATCAAGGTATGCCTCGACATTGTACATTACATTGTTACCATAATGACCTGGCATTACAGCAGAAATATCTGCACCAACACCAGAAGTGGATGAAGCGGTAAGATCGAAAGTAGCCATTGTCTATTCCCCCTTAACCAGCAATATTATAGTGAGCGCGAACTAGTGCTTCTGGACGAAGAACTTTGCGACCATATAAATGCATACCACGAACAATATCAGCAAAGCTGTCATTATCCCGATATGTTTCTACCTTCTCTACTTGAGAAGCTGTAGCAACAGCAGAGTCATGCCCTGCAACAATTGCCCCATAGTGTGAGGCAGAACCATTGGTATCAATTGTACCTGGTCCTGTACCTACTGATGGTAAGTTGTTAGACATATAAACTCTGAAACCTCTAACCATACCAGAGATAATGCGACCATTACGTAGAATGTCAGGATTAGCTGAAGCAAAATCACTGTTTAATAGTTTGGAGTTTTCATCATTAAGCTGTTCAGCAAATACTGGATCGACAACAACCCAACGTCCATCACGGTCAACATTTTGTTGATCGAGTAAACGAGCCATACGGTTTAGCACTTCCAATGGAGTTGCTTCACCAGTAGATCCGTCTGCATGGGTTGCGATTGAGTCGGTAGCAGCACCACCAGAAACAAAGCTATTACGAGCAATTAACATAGAAGCCAGTAAACCATTGGCTGCTGCCCCTGCAATAGGGTCAGTACCTGATTTATCAGCAGCTACTCTTGCAGTTCCAGCGACAGAACTAATTGTAGCCTGTTTAAAACCTGTCAAGTAACCTAATACTTCCATGTCAAATTGATCTTTTAGACGATAGCCAGCACGATCACTAGCCATTGACTCAAAGTTTACATGAGAATGAGCTTCTTCAATGTCATCAATTTTAAAAGCAAAGTAGTTAGCTTTATCAACGACTAGAGTAAAGTCATCATCTTGTAGGTCTTGTGGCTGTACTTGTGTGCCACGAGCATATTCTTGAACCGTTATTTCAGGCTCTTTAATGATACGCACTGTATCACCAAAATTTGCGATCTCACCAAAGTAATCACTGTTGGTAATATCTTCACATATACTAGTTTTACGAAAAGCTGACTGTACCTTCTTGCTGTAAATTACAGGTGAGAAGTTACCATTAGGTAGATTTCCGTAACCAGTTGCAGTCTTAAAAGCCATTGGTTATCTCCTTTCGGCTATATATCGAAACGAGCCAACTTTGACAGTTTCAAGGCTACATCTTTAGGGTGAGGGTAATCCTGGCCTAACGATTGTAGGTAGTTGATATGTTTAGAGTTAGCATAAACAGGAGGTAGTCTTTTGTAACTTCAGAAGAGGCTCCTAAAAGAAACTAGCTATGTTTTATTTATAGCTAGTTTTATAATTGTCTGTAGTATAACACATTTAGTTTAAATTGTCAAGTACTTTATCTAGCACCACCTGTTAAATCATACACAAATGTACCATTTTTTATAGATTCTGATATTGCTTCTTCATGTTTATCCCAATCGGTAGCACTAAGATTTTGCACTTTTGATTCTGACCAACCATTTTTATCAGGTGTTGTAGGTTCATCGGATCGTTTAGTATTGGAAACAGACCTAGCAGCATCTTTAGTAGCACTAGCTTTTTTTGATCCTCGTTTAGTTTCTAGCTTATAAAGATCTATTGCTTTGGCTGCTGCAAGATGATCTGTATCATTTTCATATAAAGCAGATTGTATCCATTTAGGTTGTATCTCTACCCAATCATGGAAACCTTGATCTGCTCTTATATCTGCAAAGTCAGGATGAAGTTTCTCTAATTCATTCTCAGCCTTTTCTACTTTAACTTTATTTTGCATTTCATCTACGTAACGTAGTTTTTCATCTACATCTTTACGTGCTTCAACTGCCTTTTTAGTTGCAATAGTTTCTACTATCTTTGCTACATCTGGATACTGTTCTGTCCATTTTTCTAGTTCTTCATCAGTCTTAGGTAACTTTACTTGCTTTCTAGTTAAACCATCTATCTGAGATTTTAATTTACGCAACTCTTCTGTGTGTTGCTCTTGTGTTCTTTGTTGATGTCTACGTAAATCTCCATATCGTTTTTTAAATGTTGATTCTTCAGGATTTAAAATTTCAACTTCTTCTTCTTCTACACCTTTTCTTGCTGCTTCTAGTTCTTCTATTTCTTTATCTTCTTGTTCTATTGTAGATCTATTATATTTCATTGTTGTTGATTTAGGTGTTGCTTGTACTGTATCCATTTTATTTACTTTCTTATGGGGGCATCTAGTAGCTTTTCACCATGAAAAGGGTAGAAGGTAGCCCGACTTAATTGATGTAGGTTTGTTACTGTACGTAACCCACACCTTCAACGTATCGTTGTCCACTCATTAAACCAGTTCCTTGAGATTCATCTGTTGTAGAAGGATAATAAGCAGGAACACCACCACCCCGACCAACAGCACCCACTGCATATTCTAATATATCAACATTAGCTGGTCCGTCTAAATCCATATATTCAATTGCATCTCTATAATACTGAGGAACATCTGTATTATCTTTAAATTTGTCGAATTGAGCATTTATAACTGCTTCTGTTGTACCACCTGAATTTTGATTCATGTCTGTATTGCCACCGTCAAACATTGATGAATCATTTCCAAAATCATTGATCTCATTAAAGTATACTTTCTTTAACATATCTCTATTAGTTGCACCTTCAGGTATGTCACTAGATTTTACACCATCACGTATCATTCTACGTTTGTCAGCTAGGGCATCAAGACCATTTTTTAATTGTTCATTTAAAACACCTTTACCTATAAGATTAGTTGCACCACCATTCCATGCATCCATTACTTCAACATAATTATCACTATCTATTGATGCTTTTTCTAAAAGAATACGTAATTCTTGATCACCTTCATATGCATTAGTTCTTTCTTCATTTGGCCTCCATAATAACGGTGCTTTTTCTTTTCTAAGTTCTAATTGTTGACCTTCTAATGGTTTGCCATATTCACGTAGAGTTTTTTGTAAATCTGGATATGACGATACACTTGGAGCCTTTACACTATTCATTATCTCGTCGTATGTCTTTGGTTTAGGTAAAGCTTCTGACATTGTATCCATTGCACCTTGAGTGAGATTACCTCCTACTGCACCTACTCCAGCAATATTATAATTTACTGCACCCCCAGCATTGTAGCCTTTACGCTTCATAAGTCCACCCATAGCTGCTCCAGCGGATTCTGCTCCAGCTGCTGCTTCTGCTCCAGCTGCTTCTGCTTCCGTATCTGCCATATCTGCTGCAGCTTGTGCCTCTGGACTACTAGGTGATCCACCTACACCTGAACCAGGAGCATCTACACCACGCCCAAACCCACCTGAAACATCTGATTCTGATGTAGGACCACCTCCAGGTGTATTAGCACCAGTTGTTTCTGTTGCTGCTTGACTCATTGAGTTTTCTATTTCAGCGTTACTCTTATTTCGATCCTCTAATTCTTGTTCAGATGGTGGTGGTGCGTTCCCTTTAATTGTATCTATAACAGATTGCACAAACGACCAATCTCTATATGTAGGCAATCCTTGATCTTGAGGGTCATCTTTAGTTCCTTCATCTCCTCCAGATCGTGATGGTGCATTATAATTAACTATTTCTTTATCCATCTTTATAGCACCTTTAGGAGTAGTTATTGTTATAATCCCTACGTCATTATCAAATGTAGTTTTAATAGTTGTTGGATCAATCTCTGATCTATTACTAGCAATCTCATCTCTTATTTTATTTATATCCCCACCTTCAGCAAAGCCAGGAGGACACATTATACCATCCTTAGGTTTACTAGCAATAATCATAGTGCCTTTCATTGTATCTTTTTCAGGCTCAATGAATGTCATCTCATCATCATCGTCTTCTGGTTTACCTTCTGCATCAACATTTTGGATCATACCTAGATCTTCCATTTGTTGAATCTCATGTAATACACCTTTATGCATATCCATAATACGTTCTAAACCTATATACCTGACAACATTTGCTGGTAGTACATATTCACCCTCAGATAAATTTACAGGGATATCATCAGCTACTTCCTCTGGAGTTGCTCCTGGGGGAGGATCATTTTTATCTTCTTGCTCATCTTTTGTATTCACGAAATTTGCTCCTTTAATTGTACCACCATCTTTCAGGTTTAATTCGTCTGCTTCAAAAACCATGTCCTCATCACTAGAACCAGTAGTAAGATCCCCAAGAGAAGAAAAGAAGTCAGAAAAAATATTGTCTCCCGTGGGAGCATCCATCATATCTTCTTCAGATGAAATTAATGTTCTATCCTCTGGCGATTCTACTTGAGGAGGTATGTCTCTAAATTTTCTAGGTGACTCTTCATTAATAACCATTGCTTGAGGATTATTTTTTATTGGGGTTACTGCAACTCCAGTTAAATTTCTTTCTCTAGGGGTTATTGCTTGAGGAGGTAAATCTTTTTGTGTTCTAGGATTTTCCTCATCACCAGGATCTACTTCTAATATAGGTTCTGGAGTTCTCTCTTCTTCTAACATTCTTTCAGTTTGATCTACTTCATCAATTTCATACAAATTTAAATCTTTATTACTCGCTGTATTAAATATATGATTTTTAAATTTAATAGAATTTACATTTTGACTTTTATCTGGTTTTGCATTTTCAGTTCTAAAACCAGTAACATTAATAAGAATTTTTATATCGTTATTTTCTAACCCTTCTTCTCTTAGTCTATCTTTTAATAATCCTGTATTATTTGCTAATTCTATTGCATTAATTGCTTTTTCTCGTTGTTCATCTGTTATATTTTCTGCAACTCTATAATCACCTGTTACAGGTTGAAATTGATTTTTCCCTAACAAAATATCTTTTATTGTTTCACCAGCAGATTGAAACTCACTAGATCTTTTTGTTCCGTTATCTATTAACTTTTTTCTATTTAAAATAGCTTTAGCAACTAACGCTTGACCTAATGCTCCTTCTCCTTCTGCTTCTTTAATTATTGTTCTATAGAATAATTCATTTTCAGAAAGATTTGTAATTTCTCTAATTAAATATCCTGGTTTAGGGATTGGGGGAGTTGCCATATCAAGTTCCTTTTAATATTGTCTGTACTTCTACACGCATACTTTTTAACTTTCTAAGTATAGTTATAGCACCTTGCGCTCTATATATTTCTATTTTATTATCACTCTGTTCTAGTACACGTAACGCATCATGTCTTTTAGAGTCTAGATATAAGTTAAACAATTCTTCAAAGTCTGGTGTATTTACTAACGGTAAAATGTCTCTAGCAGTTTTAACGTCAAGCATTACCACCACCTCCTTGTTGCATCATTGCCATTATTTCTGGTGGTATTTGTTGTCCACCACCCTGACCTTGAGGTGCTTGAGCCTGTTGCTGTTGTTGTTGCGTTCCTGCATTAGGACCACCACCTGTAGCAAAACCTTGTTCACCTGGAGCAGGAGCTTGACCAGTTCCAATATTACCACCACCTGCACCTGTAGGATCTTGAGGAGGTTGAGGATTATCTTCTACTATTTGTTGTTGCATCTGCTGCAATAAAATAGCCTGTCTAAATGCTTCTTCAGGATTGTTTGTTACTTTATCTACATCTAAATCCATTGTCGCTGCTATCTCACGCATGATGTATGGGAACTTAGCAAACGGTGCTAATACAGGACTACTTGCAATCTGTAAGAAACTAATAAGACGTTGAGATCTAACTTCATTCTTCATAAAGCTTTCAGTACCTCTAGCTCTTACTTCTAGATCACCACGTATTTCAGGATCAAAATCAAACTGCATATTAAATGCAAATAATGATTCTCCTAAAGGACGTAACATATAGTCATCCATATTCTTAATCACTGTACGTATTGAATTACTAGCTGCACCCATTAACATAGAGATACCTGATGCAGTTCTGCCTGTTCCCTGCACACCAGTTTGTCCATATGAATACGATGGTAGACCTGATGACTCATCTGATAATACTCTTGCTTTATCAAATAGCATCATGTTTTCACTTGACACGTTTGGAAACTTAGTACCAAATATAGCCTGTCCTGGCGCACCACCTTGCCTTCTAAATATTTTACCAGGGTATACTGTAAGATCTTGACCAGGTGCTAAGTTTGTTTCATCTACCTCAATCAATAGATTGCCTGACAGAATAGCGTTATCAACTGCTAGTCTCATAAAGCCGTTCATCAATGTCTGAGTGTCATCCATGTTCTCTGATAGTCCTACACCAAAGAAACTGTATGGATTTAATTCGTAGGGACTAGCAACGTAAGGAATACGTTTAGGTGTAAATGGATTGATAACAAGTCTTAAAATCTCATCGTTACAAGTCCAGCAGTTAATCTGTATTTCTTCATCATTTAATTGTTGTTTAGGTATTTCTAAACCATGATTTTCTGCTATCTCTTTATCTATTGTACCCCAAAACTCTAGTACTTCAAATCGTTCTACGTCACTACCACCAGAATAATTACCTGAACCAAATTCAGAACTTACTTGATTATCTGTTAGGCTTTCTTCCCACCACTCACGATCATAATTTTCACCACCTAAGATTGCTTCTTCAATAGCATCTTTTCTAAAGAATGGACGTTTCTTTAACGCTCTTAATTGAGATCTGGTAAGTCTATGTCTTTCTACTACATATGTACAATCTTCTATATTAAATGCATCTGGGTCAGGATAGAAATCCCACACAGAAGTATGCTCTACTTTAGGTACAGTAACAACTGAGGGATCATAGTTACCTTCTTCATCCCAATTAGCATATTCTTTATCTACAGCAAATGGACCTTTCATTATTGCAGTACCAAACAATACACACTCAAACACAGAATGTCTAAGATGTTTGGTAGCAGCAGATTCTTCTAACTGATCTTTAATCTTTTTTTCCATTTTCTTAGCTGCTGCCATAGCAGGATTAAATGTAATAGCTGATTGTGTTTGTCCTGGTCCTTCTTTAAGACCGTTTAAATCTTTTAATTCATCTTCTAATGAACCTAGTCTTTCTCTTAGTGCATCAGTTGTATCGCCAGGTTGGAGGTCATTACCATCACCAGGAACGCCATAAAGATTTTTAAATTCCTCCATAGCACGTTCTTGTTCTTGTTCTTTAGGATCTATATGTACTGACTCTGCCACACCTTCAGGAATTATTGTAGGCTCTACACCAATAGGAAATCTATTTTGACTAAATAGAACATCTATAATCTGACCGTATGCAGCTAATACTTTAGTCTTAGTTACTTTAATAAATACTCTGGACTTCTCTGTTTCTGTAAACTGAACATCAGGACCATACAATCCACGGTAGTTTCTAT